>JACCDV011042061.1_pt1 | contig 97266 bp, 84 predicted proteins | sample 7446131 | NCBI WGS metagenome assembly JACCDV01 (sample SAMN15323448, study PRJNA562643) | freshwater metagenome | isolation source: river surface water | place: USA:Blue River Watershed | collected 2017-08-17 | reverse complement strand
CTTTACAAATATTTAATTACTTATTGCGTAACACTTTGCTAGTATATGAATTCCCGGCAGGTTTGCTGCAGGGAGACAGTAAACTGAAAACTGAATAATAACTCGCTTGGATTGAATCTTGTCAATTCAAAAAATAAATTTAATGCAACAAGCATATAAATGAGTAGGCCATTCTAGATAAGCTAAACAAAAACTTATTGCACAACCTGCAGTAAGCCTTGATAGGAGTGTATAGCGAATCTAGGAGGCATGAATAGTTTCAAACGACCATTTTTAATGGTTCATGCAATGTCATGGAGAGTTTGATCCTAGCTCAGGACTAACGCTGACGGTATGCCTTATACATGCAAGTCGAACGGTAAGGCCCTTCGGGGTACACGAGTGGCGGACGGGTGAGTAACACGTAGGAATCTACCTTAGAGTGGGGGACAACCAAGAGAAATCTTGGCTAATACCCCATATGCCGCAAGGTGAAAGGTTTTTCGCTCTAAGAGGAGCCTGCGTTGGATTAGCTAGTTGGTGGGGTAAAGGCCTACCAAGGCTACGATCTATAGCTGGTCTGAGAGGATGATCAGCCACAATGGGACTGAGATACGGCCCATACTCCTACGGGAGGCAGCAGTAGGGAATCTTGCGCAATGGACGAAAGTCTGACGCAGCAATACCGTGTGTGGGAAGACGCTCTGTGGAGTGTAAACCACTGTCAGATGGGACGAAATAAATGACTGTACCATCAAAGGAAGCACCGGCTAACTCTGTGCCAGCAGCCGCGGTAATACAGAGGGTGCAAGCGTTGGCCGGATTGATTGGGCGTAAAGCGTCTGTAGGCGGTTTACCAAGTCCGAAGTGAAATAATGGGGCTTAACTCCATATACGCTTTGGAAACTGGTAGACTAGAGACTGTTAGAGGTGAATGGAATTTCCAGTGTAGCGGTGAAATGCGTAGATATTGGAAGGAACACCAGAGGCGAAGGCGGTTCACTGGGACTGTTCTGACGCTGAGAGACGAAAGCTAGGGGAGCGAAAGGGATTAGATACCCCTGTAGTCCTAGCCGTAAACGATGAGTACTAGTCGTCATGGGAATCGACCCCTGTGGTGACGCAGCTAACGCATTAAGTACTCCGCCTGAGTAGTATGCACGCAAGTGTGAAACTCAAAGGAATTGACGGGGACCCGCACAAGCGGTGGAACATGTGGTTTAATTCGATGCAACGCGAAAAACCTTACCTGGTCTTGACATTACTGGAACCCTGACGAGAGTTAGGGGTGCCTTCGGGAGCCAGATAACAGGTGCTGCACGGCTGTCGTCAGCTCGTGTCGTGAGATGTTGGGTTAAGTCCCGCAACGAGCGCAACCCACGTCATTAGTTGCCATCATTTAGTTGGGCACTCTAGTGAGACTGCCGGTGTTAAACCGGAGGAAGGTGTGGATGACGTCAAGTCATCATGGCCCTTATGACCAGGGCTACACACGTGTTACAATGGCCGGTACAATGGGCTGCTACTTAGCAATAAGGAGCTAATCCCTTAAAACCGGTCTCAGTTCGGATTGTAGGCTGCAACTCGCCTACATGAAGTCGGAATCGCTAGTAAACGCAGATCAGAACGCTGCGTTGAATGTGTTCCCGGGTCTTGTACACACCGCCCGTCACACCATGGGAGATTGTAACGCCCGAAGCCGATGATCTAACCTTTTAGGAAGAAGTCGTCTAAGGCAGTGCAGTTGACTGGGGTGAAGTCGTAACAAGGTAGCCGTACCGGAAGGTGTGGCTGGATCACCTCCTTTTATGGAGTATTCTGAAACTTTGTTTCGGAAAGGTTGATTACGATGAAGTTACATAGGTTATTTACTAAGCCAACTCTATCCCTATGTAATGGAGTAGGAATTGAGAGATCATCCAAGAGATTATTATTCAGTTTTTAGTTTACACAACTAATTATTTTAAAAGTTATTCAGTAAATAATTACTTACTTCGTCAAATATATTTCTGCTGAAATTGTATTGAGGATTGCTATTGCTGAAGTAATAGTTATGCAGTACTAAGTCTTCTTGGCTAAGTTTTCCGTCGTGGTCTGGATCTAAGGCATCAACTGCTTTTTGATATTCAGCAACTTGTGCATCAGTCATATTCGTTGCTGTTTTTATTAAATTTATTAAAATTGCTTTCTCATTGTTGCTAGTAATGCTGCTTATTCTTGGAGTACTCATGCTTGCTCCAACTAAAACAGCTGCAAGTGAAGTGCTATTGAAAATACCTTTAGTGCTGTATTGTTTGACTAAGCTGTTGATTCTATCGTATTTAGCGTTGCTTCGAAGTACCGCTACTTGATATTTATCAAGGCTTATCTCTCCTTTTGCAGCTTTAATTAGTTTTGTATAAAGTACATCGTCTTTCACTTTTCCACCATCTAAATCTGTTAAAGCGTAGTTATCATTCAGAGCTTTGTTGAGAGCTGTGATATCGGCATTGTCTTTGTCAGTGACACCGATTGCTTTATAGAATAAATCTTTATCAGCTAAAGCTGCGTTGCTAGTTTTTTCTAAGATTAAAATACTTGCAACCATATCTGCTTTAGTTGGAATGAAGCCTGGATAATGACTTAATCTTGAAGAGATTGCATGTATCTTGTTAAAGTTTGGATTGCTTTCTAAATATGCGATGGTGCGCAATGTGGCTATGTCATTAGGATCTTGAGTTAGTACTTTGTTTAAACCTTGAATTAGTTCTGAGTCTGATATAGTACCGTCTGCATTAGTATCATTTGTGCTAATCATTTGTTTGATATTGTTGATTTTGCTAAATGCTTCTGCATAATTGCTACTGTCTATATCGCTATTATTACCAAGAAGAGTCTGTACTACTATGTCATCAAATTCATTAGCTCTAAGGTTTCCATAATCTCCTTTTTTGAATTTTGTATAAGCTGAAGTTATTTCATCAAGACTATATTCTGCATTTCGATCTCTATCTAAAGTGCTGACTATGTTATAGGTCTTTGTAGCATTGCTATCTAAGCCATTTAGTACGCTAATAACAAATCTCATTTTTTCTGTTTGAGTTCCAGTTAAACCTTCAGTGTTGGGAGCTATATTCTCTAGCCAATTTTTAAGATCAAGAGGATTAATGTCTTCAATTCTTCCTAAATTCTGCATGAATGAATTAACAAGTCTGTCTATTATTACTGCATGATTGCCGACTTGACTACGTGCGGCAGCTAAGGTCTCTGCTGTAGGAGCAGCTTTGAGGTATTTAGCAACTTCAGCCATTGCGCTGGTGTATTCTAAGTCGGTGATTTGTCCATCATCATTTAAATCAAAACTAGTTCTTGCTGTATTAGTTACAACCGTACTTTCTTTTGTTAGAACTGTATTAAATAGTCCATTAAATAAAGTAGTGTTCGTGAGTCCTGTAGAAGTTTGTATAGTGCTTTTTGCGCGATCAGCGACTCTGGCTTCATGACGAGAAATAGTGCCATCATTATTCGTGTCAATTTGATCTACTAACTGTTTGATGACTATCGAGTTGCTATTGCGTGCTTGTAATGCACCAACACTACTGGTTCTAAATTGTTTGTCTAAAAGTATTTGTGTTGTAACTTCATCATTGGAAATAGCACCATTTCCATCTAAATCAAAATTTCGAACTGTTGCAGTAACGGTTGTTTGATTATTAGTGTTATTGCTTGAACTTAAAGTGCTAGGACGATTGCTACCTTGACGACCAAAGAAAGCCGTCATGTTTGTGGTATAAGCGCTGGCTTTATTCCAAAAGTTACTTACTCTTTCTTCTAAACTTTGGTTGATACGGTTTTGTGCCATGTCTTATCTTTATTTCCTTTAGGGAAACATTTAGAGGTTATGACTTGGTTAAATTGTAAAAACACCCATTCGGTTTACATATTTATATAGTGACACTACTGTGCTGACATCCTTATCATCTACAGTACCGTTATTGTTTATGTCATATCTCATATCATTTTGAGTTGCTCTGGCGATGTATACATTGTTCCAGTGAGTAATAGTAGAGTTGTTGTCTACTACACCGCGGTGTAGAGGGTCTACTAAATTCAAGAGTCTTTGAATATATTGGGTATTAGAATTAGTCGATAAGATAGTTTGAATGTAGTTCTCGCTTAGTGCGGCACGATTGTTCGTTCGATCTAAAGCTATTAACCCTTCTAAAATATTTTGATCAGAGAAACGACCATCATGATCTTTGTCAAAGGCTTCTATCGAGCTTTTCACCGCAGCTAATTGTGGATCGCGAATTAAATAATCAATGATAGCTTGATAGTTATTAATGTTTTTTCTGTTGCTAATCACATCAACCATTAAGCTTCCAAATTCTGCTTTATCAATAATGCCATCATGATTAGTATCAATGCTTGTAAATAGGATCACCTGCTCCTTAATGATGTCATATGAATTATTGTGCGCAGAAAGAATAGCTTCTACTAAGCTAAAGTTAGAGCCAAAAGTATTTGGATTTTGATATTGCGCCAGTAAAGCTTCAAATACTTCATTGTTGTCAAATTCTCCGTCGTTATTTTTATCGAGGCTGGTTATGAGATTGTCTATGGAATCCTTATGAGGATTGGTTCTTAATATAGCTTCAACGAGTTGAGGGTCATAGCCAGTAAGTGTATGAGTTTTTTTGTTGGCAATTATGATACTTGCTATTTCTAGATCTGAAACTGTACCGTTGTGATCTCCATCTATAGTGTTAATTAATTCCATTGCTTTATTCGCTTTAGTGTTGTAAGCAATGCCGTTAGCGTCAGGGATAGCTTTTAATATATCTGAACCCGGGTTCATGAGTGTAGTTGCATTAATCTTTAAAAACGCTGCGACTAACTCATCGTAGTTTACTTTGTTACTAAAATCTGGATCAAGCTTATCAATTAAATTTTCTAGGTCTGCATAGTTAGGATTAAGTTTCTTGAGTTCATTAATAATTTCGGCTTCTGGACTGCTATTGACATTGCTTGGATTTCTGTATTGGTGTATTCCAATTAATGCATTGAATAATTCTAAGTTAGTTATGATTCCATTTTGATCTGGATCAATTATGTCAATTGCGTTTTGGGCATTGCTTATATATGGACTTCTAGAAAGTATGGCTTGTACTATACCTAGATCATCTGCCGAGAATTGACCTTTTCTTACTTTTAATAAGTTTTGAGCAAGCTCACTTAATGAGACCTCACCATCTTTATCTTTGTCTATCGAATCTGTTAGATGTAAAATTTTGTCCTTATTTTCATTGCTAGAAAGTACTACATTGATAATGTCTTGCCCTGGATTAGCAATTGCACTACTATTGAGTTTTAAGGCTGCATCTATTAATTCAGTATCGGTAATAATATTGTTATTGTCTATATCTACATCTCTTCTAAATTGATCCAGAGCTAAACCTCCTGGGTAGATGATGTCTAATAAAGGAGATAGAATTGCTAGCTTATTTAAATCTGTTTTGCCATCAGTGCCAGTAACGGCTTGCGAGAAATTATTGACGAACTCTTGTGCTGATACTGTTCCATTGCCGTCTTTGTCTATGATTTCTAGAGCCGCTTTCACTATGTCTGCGTTGGCTATATGTTCAGTAAATTCTGTTAATACTTCGTCACTTGGTTTGAGTGCCGCTCCAGATCTCATTTTTAAAAGTGCTGCAGTAAACTCTCTTAGGGATAAACGGTGGTCATTGTCACTGTCAATTAAGTTATAAGTATCCAAGGTCTCTTGACCATTTGGTACTACGCTAAGAACAGAGTTGAATAGATTTGAATTTGCGCGAACATTGCCTTCTTTGAATCCCACTACTAAATTAAAAATATCCTGATTGTTTATTAATCCATCGCCGTTTGGATCTAGAGTATTGATGAGTATCTCAATATCAGCTTTATGTTCATTAGTGTTTAATATCATATTAAACATTTCGCTATCTAGGTGATTGGCTAGTCTTTGGCGCTTAGCAAGTAATGCCTGAGCGGTTTCTGCGTCATTAATAGAACCGTCATGGTCTTTATCTATAAATGAAAGTGCACTATGGATTTTTGCAGCGTTTGGATTGCGCTGTAGAATTTTACTTAGTACTATTTTGGTCTTATCGTCTAAGTTGTTTGTGTTGATATTGCTGATAGCGTGTAAATATTCTTCATCAGAGATCTCACCGTTATGATTTGCGTCAATTTGATGGATTAATGATTTGATTATGTCTTCTTTATTGTTGCTTGAAGCAATGAGGCTTACTAATGAATCATTGACAGTAATGTTTCCTTTTAAGCTATTAAGCGTAAAATCAATCAACTCATCATCGTTCACTTGTCCGTTTGCATCAGTATCTAAAGTATTGATTATGTTTTGAATGTTTTTGTAAAGAGGAATTTCATCTAAAACATTTAAAGCCAGCCGGTTGTCTGTCTCAGAAAGATATCCCTGTCTCATGCCCATGATTGCAGTAACAAACTCACTATCACTGATTTGACCATCAGCTTGTGAGTCAAATAGTTTCACTGATTGCTCTAGTGCTTGAGTATTTGGATTGAGCGGCAAGAATAAAGCGCGAGCATAAACAGAATCATCTGCGTTTACTTTTCTTAGGTCTAATAAAATATTGAATGTGTCTTGATCGCTTAATACTCCATTGCTTAAGTTACCACTGAAGCTGTTTAATGCTTGAAGCATTTTATTGAAATTAGGATTAGTCTCTAGAACTTTTTTGATGTTTACATTGTTGATATCTACTGTTCCTTGGCGTGAGGCTAGTAAGGTAGTTAATACTTCAAGATTTGATATATTTTGATCTGCAGTAGTATCTATTAGGGCTAATGCTTCTTTAATGCCAGCTAAATTAGGATTTAGTTTTCCTAGTACGAACTCTGCAGTTCCAGTGTTTATGCTAGTTTCAAGGATTCCTGCTTTAAGTTTAAGTAGAGCTTGAATTAATTCTGGATCAGAAATTTTTAGATCTTTATTTGTGTCAAAGCTATCTAATGACTTGACCATATCTGTTGCACTGCCAGCAACTTTAAATATAAGAGGTGAAGGTTCTTTACCGCGTTGTTTGTTGGCAATAAGGTAATTTAAAACTTCTTCGTTAGACAAAGCACCATCTCTATTGCTGTCGAACATTGCAATATATTTTTTTAAATTACTGTCGATAGTTGAACTACCATTGCCTTTGGCATCATTACTAACATTGTTTGAGTTGCCAGTTCTTAAAATAGAATTGCTGCTGTCGATTTGATTGTTTATAAAAGTGATTGGAGTGTTACTGCGCGGACTGATTTTAATACTACTAAGGGTGTTTAATAAGTTTATAGTCGGATCTACAGTTCTGTTGATCCTGCTACTCGTGGCAGAGTTTGGTTCATTGCTGAGTCTTGATTTACTATCCAAAATTGCTCCCGTAACCCCCCGGTTACTAGATAAATAAGAACATAGGCTATTTAAGAATCGGTTAAACCACTAAAATGGGTGAATCCCCCTATCTATTTAACTTGACTATACAAGTTGTATTAACTATAATGAATGTCATGACACATATTGATTTGGCTAAATTAGCTGCGGCTAACTTAGTGACACAATATCAATTCATTGGCCCAAGATGATAAGACCCTCACCAACTGCTACTGCTCCAGCTAAAGCTCCTGAAAAAGAGCAAGTATTTAATCGCGTAGCAACAGCCACTTCTAAAGATGCTGTTGCAGGAAAAAAATCTCCTGAAACAACTGAAAACAGAGGTATGGCAGAGAAGCTTGCTGAAGCCGGCAAATCTGCAGCAACTACTGTTGCGCAAACTGCTAAGAGTGCAGCGTTGGCTACTGTTGAAGGTGGAGCAAATATAGCTTTGCAAAAAGGCAAAGATAGTTTGCAACATTGGTTAAGCTTACAGCTTGGTCACACTCTGCAAAATATTTGTAGTTTCCCCTTCGTTGGTGGAACCATTGCTCAAATGATTGCGCAAACTATTCTGCCAATTTATCAAGAGTTGAATCCTGCTACTAAATTAGATGTAGCGTCTTTTAAAGAGATATTGAGAGAAGGAAAGGTTGAACAATTGGGAGAAGAAATTTATCCAGTGTTCACAAATTATTTATCGCAACATTTAACTCCAGATGAACAGCACAAATTACAAGAAGGTAATGCAAGTCTTATGATTAAAGCCTTTAGTAAAGCGCTTTATGCAGAAGCAACTGAAAGTATTAATACTGCAAGACAACCAGGTGGTATTAAAACTTTAGCTCTAAAAATTTCTAAATATATTCCTTTGATAAATAAATTACCAGAGTCTGTTCAGCCTTGGGTCGGCGGTGCTGCCGGTGGATACATTGGATATCGTGTAATGAAGTTTGTTTGGCATGTGGCGAAGTGGGCGATAGGATTGTTTGCTGGTATTACTGGAATGAAATGGTTAGCTAATAAATTTGGTGCTAATGCGATGATGCCATCTGAACCTGGAATGTCTCAAATGGGTGCTGGTGATGAAGAAGGTTCTGAAAAGAAAGGTGTCATGAGTAAGCTTATGGAAGGTGTGAGTAAAGCTGCAGAAATAGCTGCGCAAGCCCAGGGCGGCGGCGGTCATGGCGGGCATGGTGGTGGCGCACCAGGTATAGGACAGGCTTTGGCGGCACTTGCTGGTGCTGGTAAAGGCGGGCATTAAGTGACTGGGCGACATGTTAGAATGTGCTAAATGTCGATTCTCAAGAGTTTACCTAAAGGCGAAAAGATTGGAATAGCTTTCTCTGGAGGCTTAGATACCTCTGCTGCTATTGCCTGGATCCGTGATAAAGGTGGTATACCTTACGCTTATACTGCTAATCTTGGACAACCCGATGAAACTGATTACGAAGTGATCCCGAAGAAGGCTTTAGAATATGGGGCTGAGAACGCGCGCTTGGTAGATTGTAGAGCAGCTTTGGTGAAGGAAGGTTTAGTCGCGCTTAGTTGTGGTGCTTTTCATATTTCCACTGCTGGTAAATTTTATTTCAATACTACTCCTTTAGGTAGAGCAGTTACTGGAACTATATTGGTGACTGAGATGCAGAAAGATGGAGTAGATATTTGGGGAGATGGTTCTACGTATAAGGGAAATGACATAGAGCGATTTTATAGATATGGTTTGATGGTGAATTCTAAACTGAGAATTTATAAACCATGGCTTGATGCAAACTTCATTGAAGAGTTAGGTGGTCGTAAAGAGATGAGCGAATGGCTGAACAAGCAAGGCTTCAGTTATAAAATGAAAGCAGAGAAAGCTTATTCGACTGATTCAAATATTTTAGGCGCAACTCACGAAGCGAAAGATCTAGAACAGTTAGATACTGGAATTAATATCGTAGAACCGATTATGGGTGTGCGCTTTTGGGATGCGGCGGTGAAGATAGAAGCCGAGAAACTTAGTATTGGATTTAAACAAGGTTTGCCATGCTCTATTAATGGGCGTGAATATACTGATCCAGTAGCTTTGATTACTGAATTAAATAAGATTGGTGGACGTCATGGCATCGGTATGTCTGATCAGATTGAGAACAGAATTATTGAAGCTAAGAGTCGTGGCATCTATGAAGCTCCAGGATTGGCTTTGCTCTTTATTGCTTACGAGCGTTTAGTCTCTGCAATTCATAATGAAGGCACTATTGATAACTATAGAACTTTGGGTCGTAAGCTTGGACGTTTACTTTATGAAGGTAAATGGTTTGATCCGCAGGCTTTGATGCTTAGAGAAAGTTTGCAGCGCTGGATAGCGAAGGCTATTACTGGTGAAGTAACACTTGAACTGAGACGTGGAGATGATTATTCTATATTAGACACTCAAGGTGAGAATTTCACTTATCATCCTGAGCGCCTCACTATGGAGAAGGGTGCTGGTGAGTTTACTCAAGAAGATCGTATCGGACAACTAAATATGCGCAAGCCGGATATCACAGATTCTAAAGAAAAGTTAAGAGTGTATGCTGAGGCTGGGGTTTTGAAAATAGAAGCTTTAAGTGATTTGAAGTTGATAGAATAGTATATAGATGAAAAAATTTTAAAGGGGATTGCAGAAGAACAAGGAATTAGTCCACCAAAAATTCATGCATTAAAAAGGCTTGCTGTAGATACTTGTAAAATTAAATTAGAGCAAAAAACAGATGAGCTTATAAAAAGTTTGGACAAAGCATTTATTGATTCAAGGTATCCAGAAGATATTGAAATATTTGAAGAGGAATATGATATAAAGCGTTGTCATAAATTATTTGAAGATGTGGAGGTAACATTTAAATGGCTGAAAAGTTTACTGACCAAGAATTAAATAAAATAGTAAATGAATATATTGCAAGATTAAAGACCAAGATTCATCTTAATAAGGCTGTTTTATTTGGTTCCTATGCTAAAGGCACGGCTCATAGTGATAGTGATATTGATTTATTAGTAGTTTCAGATGAACTTTCAGAGACACGCCCAAAAGGTGCAAATGGACTTCTTTTGGATAAGCTGGTGGGTCTTGACAATGTGCATTTAAATTTGGAAGTTATTGGTATTCATCCAGCAAAACTGAATAACGAAGTTACTAAATCTTTCTTTGATGAAGTTTTAGCTACAGGGCGTGAAATACCTATAAATTAATCAAAAATTATTAACCTTGCCACTTTCTATATGATAGATTAAATCTACGTGCGCCTTTAGTTCAGTTGCTGGAGTAGCGTTAGCTACGACAAAACGAAAAAAAGTCGTTGGTCTCTCGTTTCGTGCGCCTTTAGTTCAGTTGGTAGAACGTTGGTCTCCAACACCAAATGTCGTGGGTTCAAGTCCTACAGGGCGCGCCATTTTATAATCAAATTTTTACGAGAATTGTTCTACAGCTTGGTTTATGCTGGGTTACTATATCATTACAACTTGTGCTTGGACTATCGGGGCATTTGTTTTTAACACTCTGCTTCTTTGACTGATTTAACATATTTTGTTTCTTCAAGATTAGATCTGACTAAATCCCCCTCTGGTGTATAGGTAATGATTAACGCCCCCCCTCGGTTTAGCGTGGTGGTGGTCCCTGAATTATTTGCTGGTCTATTAAGGCCAAATTGAAACTCTTCCTTATTCGCCCACAAACTAAATCCGGCCTCCATTAAAATTGGCTTAGGCACTTGCATAGTTTTACCATTTGCAGTTTGAACTAGTTCTTTGTCTGTTGCATGCCAGGCAATATCAATTTCTCCATGAAAGCCTGGTTTACTAGCTTGAAAGCCAAGGTTTTTTAAGCCAGTGAAATAGTGCAGTGCTTGTGATTTGATGAGAGTTTTCATATATTCATCGTATTGCACCTTCTTTATTGGTGAATCTAGTAAATTAAGTAAAAACTTATGCATAGTTTTCCATGGTTTTCCATGTTCTCCTTTATTAACAAATAATCCATTAGTACCAATCTTCAAATGAGAACCATGTGTAAAATCTTCATTTAAAATTTCCTCCAAATGAAACTCACCATAGTTATTGAAACTGAATCTATATCTACCTTCAATTACATGACCTTTTGTATCTTTTAGTAAATCTTCATGATATTGCAACATACCACTATCTAGAAGAAATTTAGGAGAGCAAGTTCCAGTCGGTGAAGTAGATTGATCTCCACAATCGATTATAGACATCAAATCAAGAATAAAATTCAAATGCTGTTCGGATCTTTCATTACGTTGCATTGTAAATTTAATAAGTCTTCCTTCTTTATTAAATTTAAAGTCTTGAGGGTATAGCTTAAAATATGCTGGTAAATATTTAGCAACAGAACGATTACCATCGAAGACAGAAAATTCAATCTGCTTAGACCTAATATCCATATGGGTTACACCAGCTCCATTTGCACCAAAATTTGGCTTAAATGTTAATTTCTTATCATTCCATTGACCACTAAGAATTTGTTTTACAAACTCATCTCTTAATGAAAGATGTTCTCTCAAAAAACCTGGGTGCTCCTTATGACGAAATACTGCAGTTTCATTTTGTAAACTTTTGAAGAAACGTTTCGAATTTCTATTGGTAATTCTATTTCCCACTAATTGTGCAATATCAATTAATCTTTGTTTGATACCATCAGTTGCAGCAAAACAAGTTATAAATTGGGGTGAATTAATTGGTCCATTATGACCTAAACGACAAATAAAATATTTTGAAGCAAGCAATACGCTCATATCGTTAAAAGTACATCTCCTCCTATCACGAAACTCAGGTACAGCCGTGGCAACATGAGGAGCACAAAGAGTAGTATGATCGATTCTACTTTGTGAATTACTTCCAATCGATCGACGAATATACTTGCCGCTTCTTAAAACAAGAGAAGGAATCGTATTGGGTAAGCTTGGCATTTTAACGCCCATAATCAAAATAATAGCAAATAATGGGCTACTTTTGCCATTAGGTCCTTTGATTCTGAAACTTTTGCTGCACTTTTCAGTGCTGATTCTATTGAAAACGCATTAGATCGAGTTGCTGATGGTACAGGTTTTAATGGAGTAATTACTACTATCCCATTCCTTAACAAAAAACACATATTTACAGTCTAAAATACCGCTTATTTCTGCTAGAATTCAAGCTTATGGGACCTGGGTCCTAAGATAGACGTTCGACTACGATATCATGAATCAAACTATGGAAAAAACTAAAGAAGAGAAAAACGAAAAATCAGGCTTTATTAAATGGCTGACTGAAGATGATTCTCCAGAAATAGGTATCGCAAGCAAAGAACCATTAGCGGATTATTTCCGTGGTGTTAAATTTGAGTTCAATAAGATTGAATGGCCTAGTAAAGATCAGCTCAAGAATGAGTTTGTAACAGTTATAGTAATAGTGGCAATTATTTCAGCTCTAGTATTTATCATCGATTTAGGGTTAGGAAGAATGGTCAGCACTTTGCAAGGACACTAAGGGTATAAAGGAAGGATATGAGTAAACTAAAAAGTAAGACAGGAGAAAGAGGTTGGTTCGTAATCCAAACTGCTAGTGGTCATGAAAATAAAGTAAAAGGTCACATAGAGAAGCGCATCGCGACTATGGAAGTGCAGGACAGAATTTTTAATGTAGTTATTCCTGAGCGTACCGTTGTTAAAGTAAACAAGTCTGGTAAAAGAACTGAGAAGAAAGAGAAAGAGTATCCTGGTTATGTACTTGTAGAAATGATGCTTGATGAGATGACTTGGGCAACAGTGCGTGAAGCGCCTGGAGTATTGGGTTTCATCGGAGAGAAAAATAAACCTACAACTTTAAGTGAAGCTGAAGTACGTAGAATATTGCGTAAAAATCAATTGCTTGAAGATCCTAAGCTTGGTGAAAAAGCAGCTATCGACTTTAAACTTGGTGAGACTGTTAAGATACAAGCTGGTCCATTTGAAGATTTCATTGGTGAGGTTGCTGAGATTAACAGTGAGCGTATGACTCTTAAAGTTAACGTTATTGTATTCGGTAGATCAACTCCAACTGAAGTACCTGTTAATCACGTAGTAAAAGTTAGCTAAGCTAGCTTTAGCTTGGATAGCTATTAATAATGGAAATATTCTATCTTATAGCCAAAATACTCATAATCGTATGCTCTGTACTTTTGGGATTGGTGCTTTTGTATCTCAGTATTAAAGCTAAGAGTTTCTTCATCGCGCTAGAAGAGCTTCATGGGTTGGTAACTAAGGAAATTCAGGCTAGATTGTTACGTAGCTCTGCCTTGGCGTCTAGTTTTATCTCTTTTATTTTTGATCGTGTTAAAAACCGCGCTTCATTTGGAGTTTTAGGCTTTATAATAGATACCGTTAAAGCTCGTTTTAAGAGCTAATTATATACGGATGAGAGTTGCCATTTTTACTGAGACGTTTTTGCCACAAGTTAATGGCGTTGTTAAAACTATAGAAAAAATAGTTAATCACTTAGAGACTAATGGACATGAAGTCCTACTTATTACTATTGGTGAAGGTGAGGACTATTATTCTCAGAGTAAAGTTGTTCGAGTCGAAGGTATTCCGTTCTCATTTTATAAAGAACTTTATTTGGTTAAACCTGAGGATAAACTTTTAGCTAAGATCCTTAAGCAAGATTTGATGCAAGTGCCGATGTCTATATTGCAGGCTTTGGTTCCTAATAAACATACACTAGTAGAACAAGTTCTCAAAGAATTTAACCCAGATATCATACATTTGGCTACGCCTGCAACCCTGGGTGCAATTGGGTTCTACTATGTCGAACAAATGAACTTGCCTTGCCTCGCTACTTTTCATACTGATTTGGCGGCTTATGCGCCGATGTATCAAGTACCTTATATCGAAGATATACTCAACGCTGTTACACGCATGATTTACTCCAAAGCCGGTAAGGTACTAGCTCCTAGCCCAAGTTCTAAAACTAAACTTGAAGCTATTGGGCTTACTAATGTCGGTGTTTTTGGTAGAGGGGTTGATGCAAAATTATTTAATCCCCAAAGGCGCAATAAAAATATTTGGACTAAATATGGTTTAGACGCCAATAAAACTACAGTTATTTATGTCGGTAGGCTAGCTGATGAAAAGTCTATCCCCGAATTGATTAATGCCTATGCTAATCTAGAACAGCGTTACAGCGACATTCAATTGGTTATCATTGGTGATGGTCCTATTAAACAAAACTTAGAAGCTGGTTTGCAAGAGCGAGCAAAGAATTTTGTTTTTACTGGAATTAAGAAGGGAGAAGAATTAGCAGAGCTTTATGCATCCGCTGATATTTTTGCTTTCCCTTCGCGTACTGAAACTTTTGGTCAAGTGGTACTAGAAGCAATGGCAAGTGGTTTGCCGGTTCTAGGTTATGACTCACCAGGAGTGCGTGATTTGGTGGTAACTGGTGACTCTGGTTTACTTGCTAATGATGAAAAGGGCTTTGAAATTGCATTAGAAAACTTAATTAGTAATAAAGATTTGCGTTCTAATTATGGTGAATATTCATGGAAGCTAAGCCAGAAACGCTCTTGGACTACTATCCTAGATGAATTGTTAGAGGAATATAAGAAGCTAATAGGTGTTAAAATTGGCGTTGGTGGCTAATATGAAAACAATGTCAAAGCAATTAAAGGGCACGGAATTACTAGATAATCGCAAACTTACTAAATCAACGGCGTTCACTAAAAAAGAAAGAGAAGAATTAGGTTTAAGAGGATTACTGCCGGCTCGTGTTGGTAATGCTGAAGTGCAAGAGAAACGTTTGCTACGTACTATTTCTAATAAAGAAAGTGACATCGAAAAATATATTTTTCTTACTGCTTTACTTGAGCGTAATGAAAGATTGTTCTATCAGATCGTTATTGATCATCTTGAACAAATGATGCCTTTGATTTATACCCCGACAGTAGGGCAGGCATGTAAAGAGTTTGCACAAAACTTTCGTAAAACCAGAGGATTCTATATTAGTCCTGATGATAAGGGAGATATTAGGAAGATACTTGATAACTGGCCTGAAGATGATGTCAGAGTAATAGTTGTAACTGATGGGGAAAGGATTCTTGGTCTAGGGGATTTAGGTTCTAATGGTATGGGTATACCAATTGGTAAGCTTCAGCTTTATGTTGCTGCCGCTGGTATTCATCCCGATCAATGTTTGCCAGTAATGCTTGACGTAGGAACCAATAATGAAGAGTATTTGAACGATCCATTATATTTGGGTTGGCAAGGTCAGCGTATACGTGGTAGAGAGTATTTGGATTTAGTTGATGAGTTTGTAACTGCGGTTCAAGACAAATACCCTAAAGCGCTAATTCAGTTTGAAGATTTCACTACTGAGAATGCATATCGTTTGCTAAATATTTATAGAGACAAATGTTTGTGTTTTAACGATGATATACAAGGTACAGCTTCAGTAGTTTTGGCGGGTATATTTGCTTATGAAAGAGCAGTGAAACAAAACATCAAGGATATGAAATTTATGTTCCTTGGTGCTGGTGCTGCGGCAACGGGTATTGGTGATTTGATTGTCTCTGCTTTGGTTGAACGTGGTGTGAAGCTAGAAGATGCTAGAAAGCAATTATGGTTTATAGATAGTAAGGGCTTGGTTGTCGCTTCTAGAACGGATTTGGCGGATTATAAACAAGCTTACGCGCATGAGCATCCAGCTATGGAATTTGTGCAAGCACTAGAGTCTATTAAACCTAATGTTTTGATTGGTGCTACTGGGACTCCAGGAACTTTCACTCAAGCGATAATTGAGAAGATAGTTTCTTTCCATGAACAACCGGCTATTTTTGCTTTATCTAATCCAACTTCTAAGGCAGAATGCACTGCTGAACAAGCTTACACTTGGAGTAAAGGTAAAGTGATATTTAGTAGTGGCAGTCCGTTTTTACCAGTTACTTATAATGGTAAAGAATATAGACCAGGGCAAGGAAATAACGCTTATATTTTCCCGGGGATTGGATTGGCTGCCGTAGCTTGTGATTTGACGAGAATCACTGATGATATGTTTTTAGTTGCGGCTCAATCTTTAGCTAATCTGGTTCAAGAACAAGATTTAGCTGGTGGTACTTTATATCCTCGTTTGCGAGAGATCCGCAAAGCTTCTTTGGCTATTGCGGTTGCGGTTGCTAAAAGAGCTTACGAAAAAGGTTTAGCTAAGGCTCCGTTACCAGATAATTTAGAAGAGCACATTAACTCATACGTTTACGATCCGAGTTATTGAGAACCTATCCCAAAAGTCCCATCTGCTGTGTTATGTTCGTCCTTCGGACTGCTCATTGACGATTTAGTCAACTCCGCGTCCTCAGGACTCGCATGCCTTGCATCTGGGAACTTTTTGAATAGGTTCTGAATTTACCGAAATTTAAGGTTATATTGCATAATAGTAAGTATCGATGGCTGGTGATGAAGATAGCGATGATAAACAGTTTGAAGCTACCCAGCATAAGCTGAAAGAGCAGCGCAAAAAAGGTAATGTTTTTAAAAGTAAGGATTTAACTCAACTATTAGTGATGATAGTTGGTTTTGTATTGTTTTTTACTTTTGGCAGTCAGGTGTTTAGATTGTTGCAGGAGCTTTGTTTAAGCTTGTGGAGAGAGATTCCCAACTTTGATAATGTCAGTGGTAATTTTGTGACCTTTATGGCTTGGCGAACTATAGTCTTGATTATTTTCCCCACTATGATTGCACTTTCGTTGATTGCCGTCGGGATAGAAATATTGCAGCTTGGTGGAGTGGTCTTCACTACTGAACCTTTGAAATTTAAATTAGAAAAACTCGATCCAATGAAAGGGTTGAAGAATATGTTTAATGTTAAATCACTTTTTGAGCTTGGTAAGGGACTCTTGAAAGTCATTATTACCGCGTATTTGGCGTGGACTGTCGTGAGTCATCATATGCCAAAGATTCTTACTAATATAGTTGCATCAAACAAGCTTGCTAGTTTCTTTGTCGTGGCAGAAATATTTTGGGAATTTTTCTGGAAGATGTCGATCTTACTTTTTGCAGTTGCAATTATTGATTTCTTATTTCAACGCTGGAAATTCATGAAAGATCAACGCATGAGCTTCAAGGAAATGAAAGATGAGTATAAAGAGACAGAAGGAGATCCTCTCATTAAATCCAAGCGTAAACAGAAGCAGCGTGAGATTTCTCGTGGCGGCGGTGGAGGTGGCATGGCAAAGGTGCCTGAAGCGGATTTTGTGGTGAAGAATCCATCGCATGTAGCGCTAGCTGTGAAGTATAACGAGTCTATGGATGAAGCTCCAAAGGTGATAGCGAAAGGTGCTGATCTTTTAGCTGAACAAATTATCAAAATTGCAGAAGCTTATGGAGTACCTGTTATAGAAAATATTCCTTTGTCGCGTGCTTTGTTTAGGCTGGTAAGAGTCAATCAGCAAGTGCCTCCCGACCTCTATAGGGCAGTGGCTGAAGTGCTATTGTTTGTTTATAAATCTAAGGGTAAGGGATTTAATTAACTGAGATTAGATCATCTCGTCATCGTCAAATAACCCAAAGCCACCATCGTTGCCGCCGCCGATGTCGTTGCCACCAGCAACTTGAGCACCGTTCTCAGCACCACCGCCAAATAAACCACCAAATAAACCGGAAATTTGACCGAGTAAGCCCTGGGTATCACTTGCACTTGCCGCGGGATCTCCATCATCTATAGAGTTTTCCGCTCCATTTGTGTTACCAAGTGTACCAACGCTGATTGCCATATTTTGAAACATATTTTTACCTCTGCTTTATGAATGCAAGTTGAGGTTAAGTAGAGGTTAAATTAAAAGAAGGGGTCGTAACTACTCAGCCGTCATCGCGAGGAGTGCGAAGCACGACGTGGCGATCTCATTAATATTGTGAGATTGCGGAGCCTGTCCTGAGGAGCGAAGCGACGTTAGGATCGCTTTGCTCCTCGCAATGACAACACTTTTTTGCAAAATTCACTTATTACCTGAGTAGTTACAGAATGTCTAGGTACGACCCCCGCTGCGGAAGGCAGCGATAATGCTAGTTATATCGTCTTTGTGTATCAACCTAGTGATAAATAGGTAAGAGAGATAGAAGATCACCAAGTAATATATCGGCAAGAAGAATACTGCTATCACTGGCACTATAACTATTGCTATAGATCTTGCTAACTCTATATATCTATAACTAAATAGAGTTGAGAAGCTAAGCGTTACCATATTGGAAACTATAGCGGCATAAACAGCCCCCTCTAGTCCGTATTTTGGAATTAGTAAAAAGTTAAACCCAATATTACTTAAGATGCCCAGTGCTTGCGCTAAAAAGCGCTTCTTGTTTGCAGCTTGACTCATGAGAATTAAATCAGGAGTGCGTTCTAAAAACCAGATCAAATTTACAAAAGCAAATAACTTAGCAATTTGAATGGACTCACTATAAGCTTCGCCAAAAACTTTAGATAGTATATCTTCAGAATAGAAGTATATAAGTATGAATACTACTATGCCAGAGAGTGCCATGAATCTTGATAGATGTTTACTAATAAGCTTGAAATATGGTTGATCGTTGATGATTGAATCGTGCATGCTTGGCAAAAACACTTGGGTGACGGTTTTGAGAAACATTTGTGTATTGCGATTGAGCTTGGCTGGTATAGAGTAAAACGCTACGGCACTGGGTCCGATTAAACCATTGAGCATCACTCTATCTATGCGTGTTTGCACGCTATCAATAGAATCGAGTATGCCATAACTAATGGAATCTTTAAACATTGGTAATAACTGTTTGGTATCAAGTTCCATCTTAAACAACCTTATAGTGCTTAACGCAGAGATGATAGTAGTGACAACCTTCTCTATTAGAAATGCGCAAACTAGCATGCTTAGGTCACCTTTAAGGTAGACAAGAACCAAGAAAATTACTCCAAGTCTAATAATTTTATTTAGTCCATTGATGAAGGACATGAGTTTGAATTGTCCTAAGGCTTTGCGGGTGATAGCGAATACCGATGAGATGCTTTCTAGTGAGTAGATAAGTATATAAACTTTAACTACTTCGATAATCATAGGGTCATGTTGAGTGGTGATGGCGGTGAAATAAATTAATATGCTTGCAGGTATTAATATAAGGAACTTTAATAATAATGCGCTGGTGGAAGCTTTGCCTAAGCCAATGTCAAAGCCTCTTTCGTCGTGAGCTGCAAATTGCAAAACAGAATTGCGAAATCCAGTTCTGAAGAAGAAATTAAACAATTCTACAAAAGCTTCAGCTGCAAGTAAAATGCCCAGAGGCTTAGGACCGAGTAATTTAGCCAAGGTGATGGTGATAACAATAGAGATCGCTATCTCAAAACCCGAGCTGCTGAGCATATAGGTCAATGATTTGATTAAGTTAGGTCTTTGCATTGCTGGATATAAATTATTTATCCTCTAAAACTCTATCGCCGCTGAGCATAAAGCAAAGCATCGGCACATTCATTACCGTTGGATGATAAACACCATGACCCCAGAAACCATCTTCACCAAAGGCTTCTCCGTGATCTGAGGTGATAATAACCAAAGTATTAGATGGTAAATTTGCAAACAATAAAGGCATTAATTTATCTAAGTGTTCTGCGGCTTCAATTTGTGCTCGATGAAGTTTGACACCCTTGGTTTCTTTAAGTCTTTTATCTTCGACAGGAGGAAATTTCATGAAATCCCGAGCTTGCATTGAGTACTCCTCGCGGTCTGCACCGTAATGCATATAAGGTGTGTGTGTTTCGATAAAGTTCATAAAACCAAAGAACGGTTTGTTGCTTGCTTTCTGTGAGAGCTTTTTGAGAATGTAATTGCACTGTTCTGAAGCAGATTGCGCTTGTTTGAATTTGAAATCCTCAAAGTTTTTAGTTAATATTTCTTTGGCAAACCAAGTTGCAGAGCCTGCTCCGACAGTATAGTATCCTGCTTGGCGCAATCCGTATATCATATCCTTATTACTAGCTTCTAGCTCTATAGTACGTTTGCTTTTGGCGGATTCCGTTGCTTGACCGGCTTTGCGCATGGTTATTAATTGTTTGCTGAAGCGATTTAAATAAGGTACCGGCTCGTTTACCATGGGAAATATTCCCGTGAAAAACGAAATATGTGCTGGAAGTGTGTAAGTGCCTGGAGTCCAAGCACTGTAGATTTGTCCCCAACGATCAAGGTTAGGAGTGTGTGCTTCAACTAAACTGTCGTAGCGACAAGAATCAAAAGTCACAAACAAGACGTTCATTTGGTCATGATTCTGTACGACTTGAATATTTTTAATTTTAGTTTCTTTTTTAAAACTAGCTTCGTTGATCCAATAGCGGACCTTGCGGCGAATTGCATTGATTAAGTCTGAGAAACTCATTAATATAAGGATACAACAAACTTATGGCTCAAAATTCACAAGCCTTACTCTGAACGATTTTGTAATAAGTTTCATGCTAGAATCTTAAGGTTAATTTATGAAAATCACTGACCCCGTATATATAATTGGCTGTCCGCGTAGCGGAACTACATTGCTTTACACCATACTCAAGGCTTCTAAAGAATTATGGTCCTCGCCTGATGAAGCTCATTTCGTTTGGGAGAAATTTCTAACTGATAAACGCGATCCCATGTTCTCTATGTATTTAACTGCTGCGGATTATAAACCAGAAGATAGAGAATATTTAGAGAATAAATATGCTGAGCGTGTCTATCATAGTGAATGGGTTTCTAAGTTTTTTAAGCATGGTTTCTTTAATCGTTTTCAGAATTATTTAAGCCCTTTGTTTTTTATCGCTAAGAAATTGGTTGCTTTAGGTAAATCTTTCTCTGATAAAAGCTATCGTATTATAGACAAAACTCCTCCTAATACTTATAGGGTTGATTACCTGGCTAAGGCTTTTCCTGATGCTAAGTTTGTTTATATTACTCGTGATGGCGCAACTAATATTAGTTCACTAATAGAAGGCTGGCGTTCTAATGCTAGATTCAATTTTAAGTTTAGAAAGTTCCATAGTTATAATTCTCAAATCAAAATCCCTGGCTACAATGGGGGCGTCTGGAAATTTACTAATCCTCCTGGTTGGGAATCCTATATGGATAAACCGTTAGAAGAGGTTTGTGCGTTTCAGTGGTTATCTGCGCATAAATATTCTCAGGAAGCTTTCTTGAAGATGGATTCAAAGCGTTGGATGCAAGTTAAATATGAAGATCTAATTGCTAATCCGGAGAAAGTTATTCGTGAGATCTCGATGTTTATTAACATTCAATACACCGATAAAGTAAAAGAGTTAGCAGAGAATCTGCCAGTGGTTTCTACTTCAAGTAAACCTGATCCTAGTAAATGGCTTAAGAATAAAGAACTGATTCTGAATATCGCTTCGCAGATTGATGAGGCGCAAAAACAATTGGGCTATCCAAGTTTGATTGAAAAAGAAAAACAACTTAGTTGATTTATGCAGAATATATCCATAATCATCTGCACTTATAATCGTAAAGAAGAGTTGAAGGTTGTGCTATTAGAGTTGCTTAAGCAATTTAATGATCGTCATTGCAAGGAGCGCAGCGACGAAGCAATCTCATCATCCAAACTTGAACTAATTGTCGTTGACAATAATTCTAGTGATGGTACTGCAAGCTTAGTCAATGACTTAATTGGAGAGAATAAATCAGGACTCACTATTCGTTATGTTTTTGAAGCTGAAGCTGGTTCATCTGCTGCCCGTAACCGCGGTGTTAAAGAAGCTCAAGGAGAGTTGCTTGCATTTTTAGATGATGATATAGAGCTTGCTAGAGATTGGTTAGAAATTGTTTTCAAGCTTGCTAAGTCTCAATGTGGTATTGATGCTTATGGTGGCAGGGTTGTAGCGAAGTGGGCTAAACCTGTTCCAGAATGGTTAAACCTAGAACCACCTTTTGAATTAATTCAATCTTGTTTCCCGGCACATGATTATGGTAATGAAACCAAAACTTATCCATTTAAAGTAGGGGCTCGTTTGGTACAAAACCCAATCTCTGCTTGCTTCCTATGTACTAAAAAAGTTTTTGATTTATATGGTGGTTTTAGAACTGATCTAGGCATTAAAGCGGATAAGCGTGGTGCTTGTGAAGACTCTGAGTTTTTTTGGAGAATAATTGCTGCTGGTGCTAATGTCCGGTATGCTCCAGAGTTAATCGTTTACCATCCAATCCCTGAGAAGCGTATGCAGCCAGAGTTTGTTTTGGAGTGGTATAGGCTTCTAGGAGCGACAATTTATTATTTACAGAAAAATAACTTGGTGCATTTGTCACCTAGCGCGAAAGTTCCTTCTTTTATGGAACGTTTGGTTAAGCTAGTGATATTTACTTCTGTTTATTTTTTAAGCTATTTATTCATTAGTCCAGCTAAAAGCTTTTGGTTAAAAGCACAGATTTATAAAGCGAAAGGGGCTTTGTAATGCGCTATACTATTTAGATATTATGTCAGACAAGAACAACAAAGTTTATATATTTGACACCACTCTTCGAGATGGTGAGCAAAGCCCTGGGGCGACTATGAACCCGCAAGAAAAGCTTGAGATCGCAAGACAGCTGGCGCTCTTAAATGTTGATGTAATTGAAGCTGGTTTTCCAGTTTCTAGTAAGGGTGATTTTGAAGCGGTACGTACTATCGCTGCTGAAGTACAAGGTCCAACTATTTGTGCTTTGGCGCGTGCAATCGAGAGTGATATTAAGATTGCAGCTGATGCTTTAGAGCCTGCTAGTAAGAAACGCTTACATACTTTTATTGCGACTTCTCCTATTCATATGGAGCATAAGCTGAAGATGAGTCCAGCTGAGGTTTTAAAGCGTGCTGGTGATATGGTGAAGTATGCTCGTACTTTAGTAGATGAAGTGGAGTTTTCTCCAGAAGATGCTGGTAGATCTGACAAGAACTTTCTTTATGAAGTAATAGAGCTAGCCATCGCTAATGGAGCGACTTCTATTAATATCCCTGATACAGTGGGTTACACGACGCCAATGGAATTTGGTCAGCTTATTAAAGACATTAAACTTAATGTGCCTAATATTGATCAAGCAATTATTTCCGTACATTGTCATAATGACCTCGGCTTAGCTACCGCCAATTCTTTAGCTGCGGTTGTCAACGGTGCTCGTCAAGTAGAATGTACTATTAATGGTATCGGTGAACGTGCTGGCAATGCTAGTCTTGAAGAGCTTGTGATGATACTTAAGACTAGGCATGATTTAGGTCTATTCACTGATATTAATAGCAAGCAAATTATTAGAACTAGTAAGCTAGTCAGTAATATTACTGGTATGTTTGTACAACCTAATAAAGCTATAGTAGGTGCAAACGCATTTGCACATGAATCTGGTATTCACCAGGATGGCATGCTTAAGAATAATAAGACTTATGAGATTATGAATCCTGAGGATATTGGTTTGCTTGCTACGCAAATCCCTCTAGGACCGCGTTCTGGCAAGCATGCCCTTAAATCTAGATTAGAACAATTAGGTTTCCAAAATATCAAAGAAGATGATCTGAAAAATATTTATGAAAGATTTATTAGGCTTGCTGATAAAAAGAAACGCGTTGATGACCGTGACTTGGTGTCCTTAGCTACTAATCAATCTTTAGCTAATGAAAGTGCAGCAACTTTTGAACTAGTGCATGTGCAAGTTACTTGTGGTAGTGGAGGGTTGCCGACTGCCAGTGTGATGTTGCGTGATCAGCGTGATAAGACTAATATTCTTAAAGGTGCTGAGCTTGGTACTGGTCCGGTGGATGCAATCTGTAAGTGTATTCGCAGGCTTACTAAAGCTGAGTGTACTTTAATTGAGTTCTCTGTTAAATCGGTAACTGAAGGTATCGATTCACTAGGCGAAGTATTTATTCGTATTCAAGATGATTTACAGAAAGGTGTTTATAGCGGACATGCTGCTAAGACTGATATCATCTTGGCTTCTGCTCAAGCTTACCTGAATGCTATTAATAGATACTATGAGCGTAAGGATACTATCAAACTCAATCCTCAAGCAGCGGAGGCGCTAACGCCTTAATTATCATGACGGTGATTGCGATAGATGGTCCTGCTGCCAGTGGTAAAAGTACAGTAGCGAAACTAGTAGCTTCTAAGCTTGGCTATTTATATATAGATAGTGGTGCTATGTACCGAGTAGTGACTTATTTATGGCTAAGAAAATTTGCCAAAGCAAGTGATGCTGATGAAAAGAATTTAGCGGAGCTTTTGAAGAACTTGGATTTAAGGTTAGAAGAAAACAGTAAGCGTGTATACGCGAATGATGAAGATTTGAGTGAAGCTATTAGAGCTAATGAAGTTAGTAGAAATGTTAGCTATATTGCGTCCTTTAAAATAGTGCGTGAGCGCTTAGTAGAATTGCAGCGTAAGATTGCTGCAAATAGAGATGTTGTGATGGATGGAAGGGATATCGGCACGGTAGTCTTTCCTGATGCGGCTTTGAAGGTTTATATGATAGCTTCTCCGCGAGTTCGTGCTCAACGAAGATTGAAAGACTTACAATCCAAGGGCGAAAATATAGAGCTAGAAAACTTGATTGGAGAAATTGAGGCTCGCGATAAGCTTGATTCTGAGCGAAAAGAATCTCCTTTACGTAAGGCAGATGGCGCTATTGAAATTAATACGGATGCTATGACTATAGATGAAGTGGTTAGCAAAATAGCAAGCGAAATTATCTTGTAAGGTGGAACGGAACGGAGTAACGTCAAAGTGTGGCAATTACAATTCCATCTTCAAACCAAGTTCTTTATCCTGCTTATCTATTAGTTCATCGTAGGCATTAGCTTTACTTGGGCTTACTGGAGTTTTAATTGTTGTGTTTGTCGTGTTAGCTTTAGTGTTGTTTGCTACTTCCTTTGTCTTTGCTGCTGCACTATTAGAACTATCACCTTCGCTAAGTTCTGGTTCAATAACAAATGGTTCTTCTTTTACTAATATAGGAGCATTATAGAACGCTGCTAGGAACTGGGATAGCTTCTCTGGATCTTTGCTTAGTTTGGAAACTAGGTATAGACGCGGATGCATATAAAGCTTTGATTCAAAAATGGAAATCAATGACCTTAGTGAATATATCGTTGCTCTTCCGTATTTTTTATCTTCGTAATAATGATTGCTCAAATATAAATTCAGATTAGGTGCAGCAGGAAATTCGATAATTAGAGATTTAGCTTCTTTATCTATTAACTCTTGATATTCAATTGGTGCCGTGATCAATATCTGATCGAAAATAATTAACGATACTAATTCTTTATCTTCCTCGCGGAATTGGCTGATGAAATCATAGTAAACTTGCTCAAATAATTCTTCTTTATCGTCGGCTGGATATTCTAAGTAAAGTTTTTCAGGGATATCATCTACTAAGATTTCATTTAATGATGTTAGGTATTTTAAGCAAGCTCTTTCTTTTTGAATGATGTTAGCAGAATTAATCTTCTTATTAAAACCCATGTAATAAGCTTGGCAAGCGACTCTATTGTGATAAATGATGCTACCTAAGGCTATGATAATTAAAGCTAATGCCGTTAAAACTATTACTTCGCGTTTGATAGCAAAGGTCTTTCCAGTGCTTACTTTGCTTAATACTTGATTAGCTTCATGGTGATATTTTTTGAATATTAATTTTATAGAACTGCCTTCATCAGCTAAAGTATCGATGATTAATTCAGCGTTATGAAATAACATGATTTGAGTTAAGCTATTCAATCCATGTCCACTAGCTACTTCTGACTCTTGATTATTAATAGCATTAGCAAGTGATTCAGGAATAGATTTGCCGTAAGAACTAACCTTGATTTGCCAAGAATTACCAGCATCGTTAAGTTCTAGTTTAATTGGCTTCTCAGTATATTTAAGGGCGTTTTCTATAAGATTGAGTATGGCTTTAGAAAGTAAGCTAAAGTTACCTAAGCTCAAAGCGTGTTCCGCATTGCTTTTATCGAGTACTTCTAATCTATCATTATAAGAAGCACTGAGCTGTAAAAGCTCTAACTCAAGTATATCTTTAAGGTCTATAACTTCTTTTGCATAGAGCATACTTAATTGATTCTCTTCTTGAGCGTTTATGTCGAGTTTATCAAAATTCTTTTTATTGAGATTCAATTCCTCAAATATAGATCTGAAATGAAAACTCGCTCCCTTGGCAAAGTTTTGCAGGCGCGAGTCGTGACTCTGTTCTTTTATTAATGCAAAAAAATTAGCGGCATCGTGTAAGTGAGAAATATTGAGACCTAATAATGAGCTTAGATAATTTTTGATATGCTGGAATTTTTTAGCGTACAATTGATCGACTATAACTTTATATATCCATAAAAGGATAGCGTTTAAAGCGATGATCAATATAATGAGCTTAAAATTCATTCCCCTCTAGTGTACCAAAAGTTTTCTAGTGTGCAAGTTATATCTAGGATTCTAGATTTACGCAGTTGAATCTTATTTCTGTTGAACATCTGGCGAGAATCTTGTCCCTGTTTTCCGTTCAAAATGGAGTCTGGTTATGGTGATTTTTCTCGGACAAGCCTCGAAAAATCACATTCGGTCGTCACGCTATTTTGCACGTCAAACAGGGAACAAGCATTCTCGCTAGTTTCATTCATGATATTCAACTGCATAACTAAGCTAGCTTCTCTATCGCTGATCTTAGCCCTTGGTATGACTGATTAATATTATCTACTAGATTTTGGTATCCACTAAAAGCTGGTTCTAGTACTCCGTTGCCTTTAGCAAGAATGATATTAAAGAAGGCTGGTAAATAAAGAAAACTTGCAATAGAGAGCGAAACTTCAAGGAAGAATAAATCCAAGTTAGAGAATTCTTGGATAATGAATTTCATTACTAAGTATGAGACGGGAATCAAAGCTATGACTAATGTGGTTTTGCTCCATTCGATAAATGATTGCAGACTACTAGAACGTAATGATTCAGACACAAGGGCAAGTCCCCAAAGAGGAGAAAGTATTTTGCCTATTATGACACTAAGTATCAATCCGGCAATAAAGAAATAGCTGAAAAACTGTGCCGCTAAGTCAATGATGCTAAGTACCAGTCCAGGCATGTAGCCAACCTTGTTTACCAAGGCTTGCCAGCTATGAGCTAATTGAGTGTAATCCAGTGTTGATGAGGAATTGAACATATTAAAGATTAGTCCGATAAGCGCGCTATTTATTTCATTGCTGATACTTAGAATTAAATCCAGAAACTCACCTACGGTCGCTATTACTAATGTAGCTGCTATAGCGTTAATTAGTGGAATTGTAACGGTGTACTCTATATGAAATTCATTACGATGTAGGCGCTGAAACACAATCAGCATAGTGATTAGACCTAATAACGCATAACTAATAGCCTGAAAGAAATGATATATATCCTGGATCACTGCTTTATGACTTATGATTTTAATTGTTTCTAGTAAGCTCGGAGCTTGCTTGCCAGGTAAGAAGTTATCACTGTTACCGCTGAATATATCAAAGACGCTTGTTATCAAATCACTCCAGCTGTTAATGCTAGTTTGACTGCTACTACCTATAAGAAAGTTATTGGTAATTTTATGGGAGCGAAAATTAGCATTGAGCATTTCTTCAGTGATCTTGCGGCGCTGAAACTCAGGATAGCCTGCAAGAGTGTCTTTTAGAGCATACTCTACACCGTTCTTTACTTGAAAAGTTACATCTACTATTCCCGTTCCCATGGAGAATTTGTTGAAACCAAATTTAGTAATTTGCTCCATGATATCGCCCTCTGGATCTGGGTTGTATTGATCGAAGAGTTTTTCTATTTTATTACGCCCTGGGCTTTCGCTATCAAGCTTAGAGATAGCTTTATGTATTCTTATATCTTTGTTTTTCTCTTCGGGGTATTTAAAATTGATTTGATCTATTAATGGATCAAGATTAATATTGATTGCTTTAACGCTATGAAATGTAGTCATTAAGCTTAGAATTAATACGAGAATCATTTTCATGGTTTAATTAGTTATTTGTAAGACGGGAATCGCTACTATTTTCATACTGCTGGTGTCTATAATTAGTTCTATATTGAACTGCCGGCTTTGGTAATCACCATTTGGGAAATTTTCTTGTGCCAAGCAAATAGCCTTAGCTTGATTACTATTGATAGATTCAATGTATAGATCGCTCAATGCCAGTTGAGAACTGAGTTTTATGGCTATGCGCTTTTGTATCTCTGGTTCTATGTTATGCAAAAACAAATCAGTTTCAGTATGGGTTTTTAGGTAATCTAGAGCCGCTTCACTAGTGCCAAAAAAATTAGCTAGGTAATTTTCTACTAGGTCTTGCAATTCAGCTTCTGTTACTTCTTCTTTTTCTTGCTTGACTTGTGAAGTTGTATTTTTCACTGTTACTTGAGAAGCGTTGCTACTTATTAGTTGTTGAATTAATAATGCAATAACTATTAAACAGACAGCGAGAGCTAGTTGTAACTGTTTAATGATGCCAGCTTGTTTCATCCATTGTTTAAATTGATTCATCATATGTTGGCTAGTTGTTTAACGGTCTTTAGCGCAGCTGTTGGCGGACTTAAACCGGCAACAAGGAATTCGTTGAATAAAGCATTGCGCTTATTAACAAACTCTCTATTTGAGTTGCATAATACTGCTTCATAAGGATCTAAAGCTATTTGTATAAGCCCTGATGTTCTCGTGCTTTTAAATAAAGCATTGCCAGGTTCAAACAGGGCTGGTGACTCTAATAGTGCTTTCTCGTTAAGGTTTAAGTTGCTGTAACTGAGCATCTCGGCTCTATCGCTGGCTTCTTTAAGTTGAAAACACAGACAAGTAGAAGCGGAGGAGTGTATTTCTCGTGGTAGATCGCTGGGTTTTTGGGAAATATTCCATAAGCCCAAATCCAACCCTCTCCCGGCTCTAGCAAAATGACTCAATAATTCTTTGCCACGTTCACTATGTTTGCCAGTGAAAATTTTCCATGCCTCGTCTATGACTAAGGTCACACCTGCTTGTTTTTGATAGAGTACTTTTTGATTAATAAAATTAGATACTAAATATAAACTTACTGGCAAGAAATTAGAATCTCTATTTAATTTAGAGAAAGTGAATAATATTAGTCTAGATTTATCATTTAAGTAAGCTTCTTTACCGTCCATTAGTTTGCTATAGATACCATCAGTAATTTGAGTATAGGGTGCTATGATATCGAGCCATTTTTTACTTAATTCATGTTCTAGGTTTTGCCAATGCCTATATAGATCACTTAAAATTGGATCATCATTATTTTGGTAGATATTTTTTAAGCTGTGGGTGAGGAAGGAACGCTCTTGAGCACTGAGCTTTAGCTGATCTTCTTTCATGATTGCTAGTAGGTTAATCAATCCTTCTATATGGTTGTTAAACTCTTCTTGACTATGCTCTTCAGGTAGATTAAATGGTGCAAATAATGGTCTAGTATCTTCTGGATCGCCATACTTATCTATTTCTATAATATTTCCTGAAAAATAATTGATGAAAAATTTCCAACCATCTTCAGTGTTATCGATGATATAGAAAGATTTACTTTCATCTTTGAGTCTGCGTTTGATAGCTAGTTTGGCTGCTACTGTTTTACCAGAACCTGAATCGCCGATGAAGTTAACACCTCTATTATTGAAGTAAGTTCTATCATGCTCGTCAAAATATACTGGTTTAGAGTTGTTTAAGGCAGTGCCTAAAAGCGCTCCTGTATTCGTTCCTAGGCTATGATCTACAAAGGGAAAGCATGCTTTGGCGAAATCCAAATTTGCTAATAGTTTTTCTTTATTACTAAGTTTATTATAGGCAAATGGTAATGAATAAAGCCAATTAGGAACTTGTTGCCTATCTAAACTTGCTAATTTAGATAATTTAATTGGCTTGCGAATAATATTGTCTAGTTCTTGAATTTTATGAACATCCTCGGACATCATTCCTAGATATATTGATAGATCAAAGCTGAATGGTTTGTTGATTAAATCAGCGGATATTTGCCTATTCTCTTCGATAATATTTAGGGTGCTCATTTTATTGTTTCGTGATAGTTGTTTCATAAGTTCTGATTTATTTTCAGCCTTACGTCTATCTTTGTGTGGATCTCTAGGACTAAGTTGTATGGAAATATACGATTCGCTACCTAGTAGCGGTAAATAATCTAATAGCCAGAAATCTAGCTCTCCACTTTCTGGCGGGAGAGCTAAACGATAGATCTTCTGGTATCTATCTTTGAATTTTATATATTTAGATTTGTCTTCTAAGATGAAGTCATTGGTTGTTTTATTAAATAGAGTTTTAGTAGCTAGCCAATAATCGCAGAATTCATCAAGTTCATTCGCTTTAATGCGCTCAGCGTGTATATTCATTCCAGCAAGTACGCTAATGCAAGTATTAATCTTCTGTTCAAATAGTTTAAATTCGGCTTCTAAGTCTTCGCTATTGAATCGTTTTATGAGAAATTTGTCTAAGATTCTTTCTGAAAGCCAGTTTGCTAGTAATTTGTATATGAGTTGATTTTTGTTATTGGTGTTTTTGTGCCTAAGTATGATATAGAACTCGGGCTCAGCTATAAACTTGCTTTCATTCAATGTAGCTCTTTGCCAGTTTTCGTTAATTAATTCAGCTTCTAAAATATTAGGATCTTTGGAGTGCACTTTGTTTGTTTGAGGGTGAGTAATGTAAGGTTTAACCCAAATAAACAATTGAATAGAATCTTCAAAACAATTTGTGTTCAGTAGATAAGAATCAATGCTGCTTATAGATTGGACTTGAGCTAGATAGTCGGACCATAGATTTAGTATGCGCTTTCTATCTTCATTGCAAGTTTTATTCCAAGAAATCCCAGATTGCAGTTTAATGAAAGCTAGTAAATCAGCTTCTTTGGTGATTACATGATCGATATTAATTTTGGATAGATTCTGTAATTCATAAAGTGACTCGTAACCTTCTTGGCTCGGATGACTAGTGAAGAGATGATTGAGAAACGGATGACTGAGAAAGGAGCTGTAGAATCCTTTGACTTCGTCATCTAGTGAGGCTTTGATGATGAAAGCACTAATTATCATCCAGATGATGCCAAAGAATAAAAATAAAGGACTATTGGGGCTAAGCTTTAAATTAACTCCACTATAGATTAATATAAGCGTTAAAACTGCTATTTTAATCCAGGTAAATAAGCTTAAACCCCAGCATAGTTCCTCTGACTTCTTAAAGTGTTTGTAAGTGTTGGTCATTTCTTGATTGCAGGTAAGCCACGCGATAAATTATTTAGTAAATTGAATCCACCTAAGCCAACAGCAGCCATGGGTGCAGCCGTTTGCATCATGTCGCCTAATTGAGTGGTAAGTCCATAGAAGCTATCCACGTACTGTCCTAAGCCACTGCCGCTGAGATGATCTGAGTAGACAGTGTTTACCGCAAACTGACCTCCGACATCATTAATGATGCTAAAGATTAACGGTAGTATTTGAATCAAAAATACTCCAGCTGTAGTGGTTCCAATAGAACCAATGATGCTAGTGCTATAGTATCCTACTCCCTGATTATGTTTGCTGACTCTTAATGCTTTATGCTTTCCCTGCAGTTTATTTTCTATGAGTTTATATCCCCAGATAGGCATGGTTATTGTTGCTGCTAATGCCGCAATGCGCAAACAGGTCCCTGTAATATTTATGCTATTTAATATGATCTCGTTCATCTTTGAGTACCTCCTTTAGTGCTTCAATCGCTAAGATCAAGTGTCTATCATCGGCTTTTGCCAAGTAGAATTGTTTTTGTATGTAGTAACTAACTATAAAAGTTAGGATGATTATAAATGCTAGCCAAGGAAGCATGAAACAAGCATTGGCATTGAGTTTAAAGATGTGAGGAATACTCACTGCGATAAGTAGTATCCCTGAGCTAAAGCCAATCGTTGTTCCACACATGATTGAGAAGGGGTTGGCTTTTTTGGCTTCAGCTATTTCAGGGATATAATCTTTAAACTCATTTAATTGCGCTTCTGCAGCAAGTGTCCGAGCTTTATTTAAAAAGCAGTTATAGACTTGATGCTCGGCAGTATGATATTGCTTTAATAACTTAGGTAGGGGGTGCTTGACCGCTTTGTAGGGCGGAGTTCCTTTGTAGGAACCGGTTTTAATCTCATGTTGTACATTAGACTTCCTTTGAAATCCTAAATCCTCCATTTGGCGACACGTGCGTTCCGCACGGTCGCTATCTTTTTTTAAGCGGGGAAGCTTGTCATCAATTAGTTTAGGTATGTATTTGGCATACGAAGTTTTGTCTCCAATTGAAAAGTAGACAGCATCTATCTCGCTATAGGCATCCATAGTTTTCCTTTTAACTTATATATTTGAAAGGTCTTTAAACTTTTTCTGGCTCGTCTTCTTCGACTTGATAACCTAGAAAATCATAATAACGTCCTATTAAGTCCTCTACCCAATTGGAAAATTTATCAATGAATGGTTGTAATAAAACTACTAGTATTGGTAATACGAAGAATACACATAGCAGCATAATGAGTGGTAAGTCTATAAAATTCTCTCTCATGATTATTTTTTATTTAAGATTATGCCAATTAAAATCATTGTAACACTTATAGACATTATAAATGCTTGCTGTTGATTAGAATAATACGGCACGTCATTGGTTAATGGAAACCTAATTTGCCACAGTGTATATAATGTCGCGCCACCACCTACTGTAAAAAGATTAACGAAATGATTTCTTAGTTTATGGTTATCAAGTTGTTTGTTTCCTCTATTTCGACCTTTCATGCTCTTAGTTTTAGCATCACGCAAATGAAATTGAAAGGGGTCAAAAGTCCTCTGTGGATTTATTTTACATCCCTTTGTTGGTGCGGGTTTTGGGGCTTTTGTGAGGAAGAAGAGTTTTGTGCAACTAAATCAAGGGGGTCGTTTGACCTCTAGCTGTTCTTTCCGACAAAATACTATATCTTTCACTGCGTGTTTGGGGAGCAAGTTCAAGAATTTTTGTAAGTTCGTTGTTGCTAATTCCTATATCTTGAAACTCTGTTGGGAAGCCAAGTTTAACTAGCATCTGTTTCAGTTTGCTAGGATTCTTGCTTGCTACGGTAGCGTCAAGTAAATCTTTATTCCTAATAGTTTCAAGATAGAGACTGGCAATTAAAACTTGTATGCCATGCATGGCTTTAGTGCCATGACCGTACAATTGATCGATTGCATGTGAGATCAAATGCTCAGCACCAGAACAAGGTCTTGAATTGCCAGAGATGCTCATGGCAATTCCTGAAAGTGCTAGGTTCTCAATTAAGGCTTTAAGAAAGCTGGTGTCCTTTAAAATGCTCTCCTGGACTGCTTTGCTGAGCTTCTCGTGGTTCATGGTTTGATTCTCTAGTGTTTGCACTATGTTTAAAGCTGCTCTTTTAGCTAGCATCACTGCAAAATCATCAATATATTCTTGATTATTATTCGCTGCTAACTGCCAGTCTTCAATTGCTGATAAATTAGCAATCAAGTCACCGATACCAGCTTGAATATGTTTAATAGAACCAGCTTGAATTAGATAAAGTGGAACTATTAGAGCTGCGGGCATTACTGCCCCTAAGCTACGACCTTGAATAACGGAAATTGGTGAACAAATACCATCATGGGAAATTAAAGTTGGGACGCTAATAAATTTGCACAAAGCTTTTGCTGCCAGGTACTTCCCGAAATCCAAGATCTTGCCGCCACCTATTGCCATCACTGCAGTATTGGTTTTGGCGATAAATCCACTGTCAATGCCACAGCTATTGAGCGTTTCATAGACAGCCGTGCTCCTTGCTCCTTGCTCAAGTTTAACTAAAGTATTAATCTGTTCATTGTTGATGATATGAATATCAAGCACTACAAATGTTTTCAGATCAGCTTCAAGTTGTTTAACTAATAAGTCATATGAAAAATTTCCAGTACAGATCAATAGTTTACTAAGCGAGTTGAGTTCTACTGTTTTTTGAATTTGTTTAACTAAGCTTGGATAATCTTCAGCTATTTGTAATTGCTTGGGTATGGGTATTTGACGCATTAGCTTACTTGTAGACCCTCACATACCTTTAATGCTTTCTGGTAATCATCAAGAGTGTCTATCTCTGTCCAATCATATCCCTGAGTAGAAACTAGACCTAGCTCTAAATCATTAGCTATGCGATCCAGGGCATCTTCATAGTATTTGCCAAACTCTTGATTCTCTATCATGGTTTCTAATGACTGTGCGAACCTTTGACTATCTTTATCATTTAGATGCATGATGCCGATATATTCACCTTTAGAGCTTTGATTATCGAGTGCTTTATTGATGCGTACGATTTTATTCTCTACGCAAGTTACTTTCATGTCTTCATCGACTAATTCTTGAGTGTCGTCGATGACCATGAAACTTGCTTGAGGATTCTGTTTGAAAGCCTTCGTAGCTTGCGCTAAAATACGCGGATCATAAACTATGTCTGAGTTGAAAATGAAACTGCCACTAGTTACTTTGTCACGTATCAAATATGCTGTGTAAATATTATTGCGGCTTGAATATTCTGGATTAAATATCGTTTCTATTTTTTCGAAGCGATCAGACCAGTTCTTAATTAATTCCTCTATGCTGGATTTCGCGTGTCCTGTGATTATCAAAACTTCGTTGAATTCTTGCTCAGCTAATAAAGTTAAAGCTCGTTCTAAAATATTTTGTTTTTCACTGAGAGGCAAGCAAGCCTTGGGTAAGTTCTTAGTTAAATTTCCTAATCGTGATGCCAATCCGGCAGCAAAGATAATTGCGCGCATGCCTGAAAATACTAGCATATTTTATAGTTTTCTGATTAGTTTTTAAAATTTTTGGTATATCATATTAATGACCAAAGCACGCTTGGTCTAAATAATAATGTCGTTATCCGAAGACAAAATTAAATCACTTAAAATTGACTCAAAAACGAGCAGTAAAAAAGACATTGCTAAGTTCATGCCGATAGTAGAGATGATTGCTCGTAAGGAAATTCAATCTAAGACTAAACAGATTATGAATTACGATGAGCTAGTTAACACTGGTTTAATTGCGGTTAATAAACTTATTGAAAGTGCAAACTATGCGCCAGGTACAGAGTACAACTCAAGTTATATCGCACAGTCTGTGAAGTGGGCAATGAAGGATGAAATTCGCTCGCGTCAATCTTGGTACGGAGTAAAGAAGGTTGTTTCTTGGGATGATCTTGATGGTGACTCTCCTAAGAAAGAAGAAACAGCAGAGAAAGATCCAACTGAAACTACAGTAATTAATAATATAGATGATGCGCGTAAAGCAGTATTCGAGGTCATCATGTCAGTAGAAGGGCTTGAAGAAGATTCTGGTTTCAGTCCTGCAGACCCTAATGGTGAGGAGCATTTGGAGCGCTTGGAACTTTTGGAAATGAAATCAAGCCTACAAAAAGCTATAGCTAAGCTTCCTGATAATTTAAAACAAGTTGTTGAAATGCGTTTCTACAGTAATCTAAGTGGTAATGAAGTTGCAGAAAGAATGCAAGTCACTCCTTCTCGTATTTCTCATATGATTAGAGAAGCAGTTAAAAAGCTTAAAGTGCTAATGATTGCTGAAGGTTATAACTCTTTATAAACCAGTGCCATTGACTGTTGCTGAAGTTCCATTAACAGTGGGGCTGGTAGTTGTAGTAGTTTGTTGTCTCTGCACTTCAGTTAGAATATTGCCAAGTAATTGAGTCCCTAATTTAATAGCTTCAGCTTGTTTCTTTTTTTTGCTTTTAGGGGCACTAGTTGCAGTGGTACTTGTTTCAGTGCTAGTAGTGCTAGGAGTTGTTGTATCTCCGGTGCTAGTGCTCGTGCTAGCAGTCTTGGAATTTTTCTCTGCGTACTTTTTAAGTGCTCCTAAACCGTATTCTAGAGCACTGTTTATCAGTTGCTGACTTTGTTGTTTGCTGAGAGATTTGATGTCTGGATGAATTTTGGGTTTGCTTATAGTGCCACTTATTGTGAAAGGGATAGTTTGTTGAAGACCTGGCACTGTCATGATTACTGCATAATCAAGAACATCTCCTGCTCTGACTGCACCTGAACCCGTGATGCCTAGTTTACTGGTCGTTTGCAGATTGATATTGTCAGTGAATAATTCTTTATCTAAGTATTTGAAGTCTGATTTCAAGCTGGCAAATTGCCCGCTGAGTTTTTCAGTAATCTCGTCTCCGTTTTTCACTAGAATACCTGCGATGTCCTTGTACTTAGTGAGGTTGCGCAGTATGTATAAGCTGCCGTCTTTGATGTTAATAGAGCCGTTGGCTTTAACGGTGTTTGCGATTTGTTTTGCGTTGCCGCCTTTGAAATATACGTGATACTCTGGAATCTCAAATGTACCTGAAATTAGTTTTCTATGTTTGGTGAAACAGTTTAAAGCTTCCTCGATTTCTAGACCGCTGAGTTTACCGTGAGATGAACCATCCATAAAAGTGGTATCAAGATCATAGCTAATATAGGTATCAAAGTTTAATAAACCTTGCATACCTTGATTACCTTTTAAATTAAGTTTAGCGTTTTTACTTTCTAGCTTGAGATTAGGTTCCTGATTCAATCTTAGAGAGTAATACACTGGAATAGTAGAGCTGACATTTAGATGATGTGCTTTTGTTTGTCCTAAAAGTAGATCCTTGATTTCTACTGTTCCATTACCCCTGACATTGCCTAATAAGTCACCAGTAAATTGTGATTGTTCTGTTATACGAGTATGTGCATCGTTTATTAATAGAGTACCGAAGCTGGCAATTCTATCTGCTTCTGGCATATCGTTGATATATACAGTTATAGTTTGCTTTCCAGAGATAGGAATATATTTTAGATCCAATGGGAAAGGTCCGATGCTCGCGGTTCCTACTAATTCAGAGCTTTTTGAGTTGAATAACTTAGCCGTGAACTTCGCTTGAGAAACTACCTTATTGTCGCCTCCATAGCTTATATCCACTAGCTCTGCGCTAATAGGAGAGATTTTGAATGGTTTTTTAGCCTGATATGCCTGATACCAAATAGTAGAGTTTTTAATAGCTAGTCTCTTTAACTCAAAATTAGTAACCAGATTGGGTTGAGATTTTTTCTTTTTCTCGTTTTCTTTTTTCTTTTTCTCTATTGCTTTTTGAATTTTTTCTGGATTAATACCTTTGACTGAAGCTTGATGCTTGGAATTCTCTTCAAGACGCAGTTCTAGTCCATCAATAACTATTTGTTTAATCTCAAAGCGCTTTTGTAATAAGGGTTTCAGATAGAGTTTAACAAAGATCTTTTTTACTTGGATTGAGTTCTCGATGTTCAATTCTTTAATAAGAATTACTGGTTGAAACTGTAATAGTTTAGCGAAGCTAAGCTTGAAGCTTTTCAGTTCAACGTCTATGTCAGTTTCTTCTTTGATAAAGGAGATAGTTCTAGGTGCTATTTGTTGCCTGATTACATTCTGAAAAAGAAAGTAAGCACCAATGATAGCCATTATAAAAATTAGAATGATTATCGCTAAGATTTTTAGTAGGTTTTTCATCTTACAACGTTGAAGTGTATGGTAGCTGGAGGCAGATTTGAACTGCCGACCTGTGGGTTATGAATCCACCGCTCTCACCAACTGAGCTATCCAGCCATTTGCGCTACGTTTTGTAGCTAAATTATTATAACCTAAAGCTCGCCTGAATTATATTTTAATAATTACGCGGGATTGGTGATAGTCGTCGCTATTCTACGAGGTGCAGTAGTCGCTCTGGCTGGAAATATAATTCTCTGCTCTCTACCATCAAGACCTTGTTCATTAATTATTCTTTGTGCTTTCTTCAAGCTAGTCCAAGCAACTTTATGATCTATTGCAGATTTAATCTTAAACTCTTCAAGTAATTCTACTAATTCACGTTTCGCTTCAAGCTGACCAATGAATACTTCTTCATTAATTCTACTATCATCAACTAAGAGTAAAACATTTTTTCTTAATAGCTCACTTACTGCATTAATGCGATTAATAATTTCTGAACGTAAGCGCTGGTCTTCATTAGAGATTCCTGAGCTATTGATACTTACTTCCTTCGCTCCATAGTGGCTAACTAAAAATGCCGTATATTTTACTAAGTTTAAAATCTTAGAATATTTTCTAATTGCTACTTCGTCGTTATCAGATATCTCTATTATTCCATGTTTATTAGTGTTGCTTGCTGCTAATTCCTGAGCGGCTTTTGCAGCTTGGCTTATAAGTAATTTTTTGGTGAATGATTGCAATTCTTTGTTAGCGCTGGATTTAACAAAGTTGATAATAGTTTCTGGCTCAACATCAATAAGGTTGGCTACATACTCACGTATGTCTTTTAATATCGGTGCCTTAAACTGTTTAACCTTGCTTAATGTGCTTTCTATGTTTTTGATGGTTTCAGGATTGCGGTTAATACAGTCATGAATTTTTTCGTAGACAGTCAATAGATTAGCAAGAGTTATAGGTCTTAGTTTTCTTTCCTGTATACGCAAGCGGTCAATTTCAGGGGATAAATGTGCATCGTGAGTTTGATGAAACTCATCATCTAATTGTTTCCGTTGCTGCTCAGTTTCTTGAAATAGTTTTGCATTCACTGGATATTCTTTAAGGTGTCTTTCTAAATCTTGACATATGGAAACAATGACCCCCTCTCTAAATGGATGCGGTGCTCCACTTTCAGTCAAACCTAAGCTTTGTTTTACTACTTTAGGCTGTAAGACCGGTAATTCTTGAGTTAAAGTTTTATAGTTATCTACAAGTGTAGTGAAAATCTCTTGACGTTTTAATAGGGAATCAATGCTATTGCTTCTTTCAGGCAAGTGTTTGATTAATACATAGAATAATAATGCAGCAAGCATTGAGTTCTTGGTTTCTGTAGATTGTTCAGATAGTAATTTTGTTTTACCATTCTCTATTCCTAAGCTATTTAAAAGGAACTTAAGTACTGGCTTGGTGTTCACGATTAAGCTTCCTCTATTGCCCACTAGCGATAGCATCTCTATGTATTTATTTACTCCAAGAGAATTTGGTGCTTTAGGAGCGATTACTTGTTTGCCTTTTTCGTCTTTCAAGATAGATTGTTCTAATATAAACTCAGTCATGTCGTTAATCTTCTTGACATCTTCGTCGGTTAAACCCTTTTGTTCACCGGGTCTTAGGTATGTGAATAGTAAACTGAATAGTTCAAGCTGTAAGGCTAATACACCAGTATTGGTTAAATCAGAAATTCTTTCGAGCATGGCATCGCCTAAGTCTTTAATCTTATAACGATTACAGAAGTCAGAGAATGAGAACCATGGATGACTTTCATTAGATAATTCATGTAATTCAGAACCCAACCTAGCTAATTCTTTTGCAAGTTGTCGGGTTGGCAATTCTGTTACTTGAGTACTTTCTATCCATGACTTGTATTCTGTGCAACGTTCTTCATAGAAGGACTTGAGCCAAGGTACAGTTTTAAAGTTGGCGGTAGATTCATCTATTGAGTAGCTGCGTGCGGTACCACGATTTTGAGCAATAACATCCATTAATGCTAATAATGATGTTTCATAAATTAATCTCTCAAAATCAATTCTGTCACTATTGCCTTTGATTGTTAATTCATCCACTATAGGCTTACCGTGATATAACTGCCCCATAATATGTTCGTTATTAGTTCTCCCTAATAAGTCTTTGCATGAGTTAAGTTTCTGGTATTCTTCTTTGATTCTTTCTTGTTCTACAGTTAAACCTAAATTCTTTAAAGTCTTACTCTGACTGGCTTCTTCCATGAGTGTCATGGTCTTGACTTCTTGTTTCGCAATTTTGCTTAAGCAATCTGCCAAATCTTTTTTTGTGTTGACTAATGATCTGCTTAAAGTTTTTTGAGCTGAATCAGGAATATCATCATGTCTCATGTTGAATTCTTTGACTATAGTTGTTACTAGCGTTTGACGGATTCTATTTATAAGCTCTGGATCTAATTGAGCAAGTGCAAGGCTAGCATTACTTGATCCATTCCATAATATGCTGCCATGCATTGCTTCATGTAAGGTTTCTATGGTTGCAAGTGCATTATGAATATTAGTATGTGAACTACTATTGAGTCCTGTTAATGCTTCTTGTTGAACTTCATCTTTAAAAGCGTTAATTAAGTCAATTGAGTGTATCCCAAAATTTGAAGCTGTATAAAGCGTGCTCAATTCATTTTTCAATCGCTGACTTATATATTGAGTTATATGTATTGGACCCTCTCTAGTCTCTAATGATTCTTGAGGTAATTGTTTGAAGCTGGCGTAGAGTGCATTCCAAGCTTTAGTCGCTATGGCACTACTGATGTCTCTTGCTTTCTGAAATGCTTCTGCAATATGTTGATTGTTGATTGAAGAATCTAAAGTTGCGGTGCGGTAAATTATTCTGTTGTTTAATTCCACTATGAATTCTAATGCTTGATTGATATAGCCTTGCATTAATTCGACATATTGTTCATAGATCTCCATTCGCTCTTCTGGACGTAAATCTGCAGCGTTGGCTTTTTCTATAAGCGGAAATTTATTGTGATAATTTGCAATTAAAGCATTAAGTGTATTAGAAGCTTTATTGGCGATGCTTTCCTCTTGGAACTGTATACGTCCTTTAGGATCAAGGTTAGTTCTTTGTATTGAATTATTAATGTCATTAATTAAAGTTGGCAGACCTTCAATAATGCTGAGATTGGAATGTTCGAGTATTTCTCTAAAGCGTCTTTTACCTTCTGAGCTTGTTGGGGTACTTATTTGTTTGATGTTTGAAGTTTCTGTTGAGCTTTCATTTTTTGCTGAGATCGGAATAGTGAAATCTCCTAGCTCAGTATTTTTATGCATATCTTCAAGTTCTGTTCTATCAAGATTCTGTATTTGAGAATTTTGTTTATATTTTTCCGGTACGAATCTATTAATGAACGGTATACGCCCAAGTAAAGACAAGGTTACATTTTTCAATGCCAGTAACATCTATTATTTTTGCTGGCGTAAAAAGTAAATACGCCAATACTTATCTTAGCAAATATGTATAGCGGGAAGCAAGATTAAAAATAGTTAATCTTTAAAAAGGGCTATAATTTTAGCTAAATGGGCGCTAAAGTACTGATAAATCCAAATGATTTGAGCCTTGAGGCTGATGGCATTATTAGTCGGAATAAGGTTAAGACTAGAATTCAAAAAAATCAAGGACAAGGAATTCGTTTCATTTTAGCCTCTGCTACCACGGTTGAAGCTCATATAAAGAATCTTTCTAGTACTCAGCGCAATACAGTGCTTGCTAAAAATGATGAGTATGTCTGCCTCTGTGAACATTTCTTAGCGGCTTGTGCTTTATGTAATTTAACGGATATTGATTTGTTTATTAGTGAGAATGAGTTGCCTTTTGCTGATGGTTCTGCGATGTGTTGGTTAGAGTTGTTTGAGCGTGCTGGTCTTTTGAGTGAAGTTGCTGAAACTAAATTTAAAATTCAAGAGCGAGTATTGATTTGCGATGAATTGGATAGTTCTAGATTTGTAGAACTGCTTCCTGCAGAGAGTTTCAGTGTTACTTATAATTTGGATTGGAAGCATCCTTTGATCAATCAACAAAGTTACACTTGGAAGCTTAGTGATGATATTAATGCTATCGCTAAAGCACGAACCTTTAGTAGTGAATCTGAAAACCAAATTCTGGGTTTAAGTGGCTGGGTGATTGGTTTAACAGAAGAGGGTTTTACTCAAGAATTACATTTCGCTGACGAACCCGCTCGTCATAAGGCTTTGGACTTGGTGGGAGATATGATGCTTTCGGGGGTAAATCCTTTGACTGTTGGTATGCAAGTGATTAGTCATAAAGGTGGTCATGAGTTAAACTCTAAGGTAGCCAAGTATTTGGCGGAGAAGTATGGTTCTTAGACGTTTAACATTTAACATGTCATTGCAAGGAGCCGCGAAGCTGCAAGGAAGCAATCTCCTTCTATTGTTAAGTATTTTACTGTGCTTGTTACCAGCGCAAGCTGAGGATTTAAAAATTAAACTTAAAGGTGCTGAGCTAAAAAAAATTGCTGCTTTTGAAATTAAACTAGACTATGAACCGAAGGAAACTTTTGTGCTTGAAGATAGTTTCACTATCTACGCTAGTAGTGGAGCTGATTCTAGCTTAAAAGAATTAGCTGCGACTGATTTTTTATTTAAGACTGTTGATGTTGATAATTCATTAATAAGAGTGTTTTTGGCTAAGCCTTTGGTTGATAATGAAGTACTGATTAAAGCAAAGTTGAAGCGCTCTAACTATAGTGGTAGAGCCACTGCTAAAATTGCAGGCATCAATTTTATCTCTGAGTTCTCACAAGAAGTAGACGCTAGCCGTATCAATTCAAGCTTAGAATTAATTGAGAATGAGGAGCCGTTACCATATATGGGTATCACTAAAGCTGAGATACTTGGACCGCACGAACGTATCTTTGCTAAGGATATGTTCATCTCTATTAGCAACGTTGAGACCTATGGTTTCACTTTTAATAAGTCAATTAAACACCCACGCATTAACGGTCAGGAAGCGAAGTTCATCAATGACAAAATTATTGCTGTGAACTTAAAACTAGATCCATTGTTACAACGCGATAAGCTTGATGTGACTCTTGAGCTTGATGTAGATGGACAGACTATCTCGAAGAAAGTTGGGACTATAGAGTTTATTGAGGCGATAAAGTAATCGGTCCGTCATTCTTGCTAGTTTCTTCATGATTAGATGCAAACATTTAGATTTTAGCGATCACAAACCGTTTTGAGAGCTTTTGACGAAAGCGAGCTGAAGCAGAGCAGGCTCATGTCTGAGGTCCGCAAGAGACGCAGCACGTTAAGTCAGCAAGTATCGAGCGGAAACCGAAGAATGAGCCTGCGATAGCTGAAGCCGCTGGACTGTCAAGCTAGCTCGAAAAAATGGTTTGTGATCGCTAATTTAAAATAAATAAAAACACAGAAGCCACTGACTTAGGATCAATGGCTTCTGTTTCTATAATTCAGAATTACGTTTATTACGCAGCAACAGGTAACTTAGAACCCACTAGTATAGCAAGCTCACAGAGACGGTTTGAGTAGCCGTACTCGTTGTCGTACCAGCTAAGAATTTTAGCTTGTTTATCACCTACTACAGTAGTCATTAGCGAGTCTACTATAGAAGAGTTAGGGTTAGATGTGAAGTCGATTGATACTAATTCTTCTTCAGTGTAACCAAGAATGCCTTTGAGTTTGCCTTCAGCAGCTTCTTTAAGAGCTTGATTGATACCATCTTTAGTAACACTGTTCTTGAATGAGAATACTACGTCTGTTACCGATACGTTAGGGGTCGGTACGCGGATAGCAAATCCATTAAGTTTACCGTTAAGATGCGGCAATACTAAGCCGATAGCTTTAGCAGCACCAGTAGAAGTAGGGATCATAGATTGAGCCGCTGCTCTTGATCTACGTGGATCGCTGTGAGCGTTGTCTAGCAATCTTTGATCAGAAGTGTAAGAGTGAATAGTTGTCATAAGACCACTTTCGATTCCAAACTTCTCATCTAATACTTTAGCTATAGGAGCTAAACAGTTAGTTGTGCAGCTCGCGTTAGAAAGAATGTTGTGCTTAGCTGGATCATATTTATCATCGTTAACACCCATAACGATAGTGATATCTTCATTTTTAGCAGGTGCAGAGATTAATACTTTCTTCGCGCCAGCTTCTAAGTGAGCTTTTGCTTTAGCACCATCAGTGTAAACACCAGAACACTCAAGAACGATGTCTACTCCAAGCTTGTCCCAGCCAATGTTTGCGGGGTTCATTTCTCTTATAAACTTAGTTTTTCTGCCATCGATAGTGATGCTGTCATCTGTAACTTCTACAGTACCTTTGTATGGACCAAGAACGCTATCGTACCTAATTAAATGTGCAGAGATTTTAGGGTCAGAGATTGGATCGTTGATTGCGACCACCTCTAGTTTGTTTGCGAAATTTTCGTTCAGTGTGCGGAATACATTTCTTCCTATTCTACCGAAACCATTAATACCTACTTTGATTTTTGACATAATGACTGATTATAGCAACTCAAGAAGGCGCTAAACAATGTTTTAATAATGATGAGATCGCCACGTCGCCTGCTACGCAGGCTCCTCGTGATGACGGGGCGTGTTAAGATGGCTAGCTTATGAAATCCTTTGATCCAGATGATTTTTTATCGCAGTACAAATGGACAATCATTGGTATTTTGCTTTTAATCTTTGTTATACCGAACTTCGTTATATTGGTGGGTGCCGGTCAAAGAGCCGTGGTATTTAATCGGGTTTTTGGAATGGAGGAGCGAGTACTTGAAGAAGGTGTGCAATTAATTGTTCCTTTAGTAGAGCAAGCCACTATCTATAATGTACGCGAGATTAGTTATATATTCTCTGATAAGGTAGATCGTTCTAGAAGAGGTGCAGAGATCATGGGTGGATCTATCCATACTTTAACTGCTGATGGTCAGAACATTACTATTGATGTCACAGTGCGTGCCCGTCCGGATTTCAAGGACTTATGGTGGGTGCATCAGAATTTAGGAAACGATAGCGAGAACTCTTATACTGACAAGATTCTGGTACCAGTGGTCAGAAGCATAGTAAGGGAAGTAATCTCTGGTTATACAGTTTCGGCTATTTATAGCGAAGACCGCAAAGCCATTGCTGATGCTATCTCTAAAGAGCTTACGGAAAAACTCGCCAAGTTCAAAATTACTTTAGCTGAGTTTCTTTTAGATGAAGTGAAGTTTTCAGATGCATATCAGAAATCAATTGAAGACAAACAACGTGCTCGTATTGAGCTTGATACCAAGGATAATATTATTGTTGAAGAGCAAAATAAACGCGATGCGGTAATTACTAAGGCTCAAGGTGAAGCGGAGGCGATACGTCTTAAAGTTGGTGCTCTCGCGCGAAACCCAGACTATATAAGGTTTAGGAAGGCGCAGATACTTGGTAAGCGTACTAATTTAATCATAGAGGATCATATATAATGCTAAAAAATCCAGTTTCGATAATTATTGTTTTTTTATTGCTGGCGCTTCTGTCTCAATCTGTGAAAATTATTCCGGCAGGACAAACAGGAGTAATTTTTAACCTTAAAGGTGGTATCCAAGACAATGCACTAAAAGAAGGTTTGCACTTTTTGATTCCGTTGGTGCAAAGTTTGATAATTTTTGATACAAGAATAATTACATATTCTTTTTCTAGTATAGGTACTGATGCAATGCGTCTTGGTGACCCGATTTTAGCGAAAACTCAAGATGGTCAAGTTGTAGGAATAGAAGTATCTATAGTAAGTCAGATGATACAGTCGCGAGCACCTGAAGTTTATCAGAAGCTGCGCACTGATTATGAGCCAGTATTAAAAGCAAAAACAAGTAAGGTGATTCAGGAAGTAGTTGCAGGTCATGTGGCAGATGCACTTTATACTGAAGAGACGCATCGCAGTGTGACAGAGGAAGTATTTAAAGGTCTTTCTGCATCGTTCTTGGAATCAGGCTTTGAGCTTAAAGATGTACTGTTGCGTAAAATAGATTTCTCGCCTGAATATATAGAAGCAATTGAGCATAAACAAATAGCATTACAACTGGCGCAACTTGCACAGATCCGCAAAGAGATAGCTATTAAAGAAAAACAAATAGAAATTATTAAAGGTGAAGCTAAGGCGAAAGAAGTAGAAATCAAAGGTGGAGCTATTCAGCTCAATCCGCGCGTTGCTGAATTAGAGTACCTTGATACTATAGAGCAGTCTAATACTCAGATTCCGGTGATTATGGGATTGAAGGGTGGGACTATACTTAATATGGATAAATTGTTAGCACCACCGGTGAAGCCTCAGTGACAACCTTATTTTACTGTTAACAATCACAAACTATTTTTTCGGGCTGGTTGACAGTTCAGCGGCTTCAGCTATCGCAAGCTCATTCTTCGGTCTCCGCTCGATACTTGCGGACTTAACGTGCTGCGTCTCTCGCGGACCTCAGATATGAGCTTGCTCTGCTTCAGCTCGCTTTCGTCAAAAGCCCTCAAAACAGTTTGTGATTGTTAATCAACCCGAACCATGAAGTTGCTTTGTAGTTCGTAATAACTCGTTTGCTATAATAAACTCGCTACTTATGACCCTCTCTGGAATAAAAACCTGGTTACCATCTGATGTGCGCAAGCAAGAGTTCGTCACGTCTAAATTGATTGCCTTGTATGAAGCTGCTGGATGTGAACCTATAGTTATACCTACTTTAGTAGATGTTTCGGTAATAGAAAAAGCTAACACCAAATTTAATAGTGAAATATTTAAACTGGTAGATAAGGATGGTAAGGTACTTGCGCTACGTACTGAGATGACTCAGCCTATTGCTAAAGCGGTAGCGTCAAGGGCTTCTGAACTCAAATTCCCGCTTAAACTTTATTACAACTCAACTATTTTTAGATATAAAGGCATTGCTACTGATGACTCCCGCGAGATCCAGCAGATTGGAGTCGAGTTTATTGGTGCTGACGCCAAAAGCTCTGATAGAGAGCTTTTGGAACTGGTGGTTAAATCTGCTCAAGAGCTTGGTATTAAGGATTATCGAATCACTATTACTGATGCAAATATTTGGCGACAAGTGATAGCTAAATTTCCGAGTGTTGGTAAACAAGCATATGACTTGGTTCGCAGAGGAGATATTATCGGTTTGAAGAGTTTGATTCCCGAGAATCATGCACTGAGAGCTTTGCTTGCGGATGATGTTGCTGCTTTAGGAGGCGCACTAGGATTGGATTTGAGCCATGTCTCTGCTTTGTTGAACTTGGGTTCTATAGTTAAGTTTGATGCTTTGCAATGCCCTGATATTTCTCTTTATACTGGTTTGCATTTTAATTTATTAGTTCAGGGACAAGGTAAGTTACTAGCGATGGGTGGTCGCTACGATAATCTTTGTAAGGAGTTTGGTAAGGACTTGCCGGCAATTGGTTTTGCGTTTTATTTACCAAGATTGATTGCAACTATGATTGATCAGGGCTTGTTGGACACGTCATTGCAAGGAGCGCCGCGACGAAGCAATCTCAGTTCATCCAAAAAAGTTCTCAAAATAGCAGTATCCAAAGGCACCTTGCTTGATGGTGCTGTGGAGTTTCTTGCTACTAAAGGTGTCAAAGTAGAAGCGGCTGATAAACGTAAGCTTATTCTGGAAGCCGGTTCAGGATTGGGTTTTGATGCTATTCAGGTTTTATTAGTAAGAGGTCATGATGTGCCTACCTATGTAGAGCACGGTGCTGCTGATCTAGGGGTAGTTGGTATTGATACGGTGATTGATTCTAAAACTAATGTAGTTAGATTGAAGGACTTGAATTATGGTCACTGTAGATTGAGTGTCTGTGCGAAAGAAGGATTATATAAATCTGTTTCTGAACTGCCAAGTTACACTCGTGTTGCAACCACTTTCCCGAATATAACTAAAGATTTCTTTACTAAGAGAGGACTGGAAGTGGAGATCATTAATCTCTATGGTTCAGTAGAACTTGGTCCTTTAACTGAGCTAAGTGATATCATCGTTGATCTTGTTGCCAGCGGTAAAACTCTGAAAGAAAACGGGCTAGAGGTGATTCAAGATATTATGGATTGTTCGGCTGTGCTTATTGCTAATGAAGCGTCGTTTAGGGTGAATAGAGAGCAATTTTTGGGGCTTTAATCTGTATTTCGCCCTTCGGGCGTTTTACATATTCTGTTACAATCTTTCTTATGAATAAAAAACATAATGTTATTAGAGATTTAGCGGCAAAAAACTGCCTAAAAGTTATTGCTGGTATAAACAATTTTGATAAAGAGCGCGTTTTACAGATAGTAAGAGCGGCTGATGCTATGAACGCTAGTTGCGTGGATATTTCTGCAAGAGAAGATATAGTAACTGAAGCGGTAGCGACTGCTCAAAATACTGCAATAGTAGTGAGTTCTGTAAATGTAGCTGAGTTGATTAGAGCTGAAGAGCTTGGCGCTGATGTGCTTGAGCTTGGTAATTTTGAAGCGTTACATGATGAAGGAATATTCCCTAGCGCTGAGCAAGTCTACAACTGGGCTTCTGAGATCATGTCAGCAAAAACATCTGCTTTGGTTTCTATCACTATTCCAGGTCATCTAATTGTGGCAGAACAAGTTGCGCTTGCTGAGAAGCTTGAAGAACTTGGCGTTGATATTTTACAAACGGAAGGCGCTTCGCTAGTGGAATCTAGTAGTCCTGCTGCACTTGGTCAAATTGAGAAAGCAAGATTGACTTTGGCGAACACTATCGAGATCTCTAAAGCTGTTAGTCAAACCTTTATACTGACTGCTTCTGCGATCACTCCTGATACAGCTAAGTTAGCTATCGCGGCTGGCGCGCATGGTATCGGTGTTGGTAAGTACGTTAATAAATTAGAATCATCACTAGAGATGATGGCAGCAATTCAAGCTCTTAAACAAGCTTTAGGCGCTGAGCGTCCAGCTTTGAGCCTTCAGAACTAATGCTTCCTAAGCTAGATAGATATATACTTTCAGAATTTTGGTTGCCGCTGGTAAGTGGAGCTGGGATTATTACTGGTGTTTGGCTTGGCATAGATAAATTCAAGGATGTTTTTAAATTGCTTGCTAGATCCGGTGCAAGTTTTAGCACGGGTTTAGTTGTTTTGGGTTTGGAGATACCACAAATTCTTGCGGTTACTATGCCGATTGCCATGCTGCTTGCAGCTTTCCTTGCCTTCCAAAAACTTTCTGGACAATCAGAGTTATTAGCGATGCGCGCTGCTGGAGCGAGTTTCACTAGGATTATGAAACCAGTGTTTATACTAGGCTTGCTGGGAATAGCTTTTACTTTTATTGTTTCTGAGTTCGTGGTGCCGTTTACGACGCCATTTGCGCAGAAGATCTATACATTAGCTTTATATAAAGATCCGATTGCCACTAATGGAATTGATGGTTTTAGTTATTTTGAAAAAGATTCTAAGGGTGCGATTAGAAGAATATTTTATGTACGTAAGTTCAAAAACGATCTTTTGCGTGATGTAGTGATTTTGGATTTCAGTAAGAAAAACTTATCGATGATTCATACTGCCAAAAAAGGTCAATGGGACCCCGTGAAAGGTGGTTGGGTACTACAAAAGGGCAGTAGTAGTTATATTAAATCTTCTACTACTGAAGAAGATTTAATTGAAGCTGAAGCTGATAATTATGAGGGGTGGGAAGACACTAGTACTGAATCTATGCACTTGGTTACTAATTTTGAGAAGACCTTAATTCCTAGCAGTCTCAATCCCCATGAGATCTTAAAGAAACTAACTAAATTAAATGAATTGAATTTTATTGGTTTATATAATTTTATTAAACTTCATGAGAACGATCGCTTATATACTAGTGATCTTAATTCTGTTAAGGCGCAGTTTTATAATAAGTTTGCTTATCCAGTTGCTTGTTTGATTCTCGCTCTTATAGGTGCTTGTTTAGGTATAGTGGGGCGCAGACGAGTGATTAACTGGGGCTATATCGCTTTAGGTTTGGTGGTGTTTGTGTTCTATATGTCGCAAACTATTTTTGATTCTTACGCTGACTCAGGTAAGATAGAGCCCGCAATCGCTGTCTGGATCCCGAATCTAATACTTGGAGCAATTGCTGCTTCTGTATATTTTTATAGAGCTAATAAATAGACCTCTTTCGAAACCTTTGGTTTCGATTAGAGGTCGCTTAAAAAAAGATAGCGACCGTGCGGAACGCACGTGTCGCCAAATGGTAGATTTAGGGTTTTGAAGGAAGTCTAATAATTTAAGCGTTGCTGATTTCAGAATTAGGCGTTGGTGGTTTACGTAAGTCGTTCATGGCAGTTGCGACATCTGGTTTCTGTATCCCTAGAGCATCGTCAATGCTTAAGCGTGCCATTTGATCTCCCTGAAGACTATAAGTCGGTCCAGCTGGATCAACATCGTTCTTGCCGGTTCTGCCAACTATTGATGCAGTATGAACATCACCTTGATTATGATTAAACATGGTGTCTGGATTTAAATCATCAAGTGTGCGATTGACGAAATTACCAATTTTTACTCTGTTTGCTAATTCATTTGTAGCTTTATCAAAACTGTCAGCAATGCTACCTTTAAATCCTGATACTGCTGCAGATCCTGTTGCTTTGAGTGTTTGTGCAACACTAGTATGTACTGCTCCTAAGCCTAGAGCTTTTAGCGAGGGTGTTGGAGTAATGTTCGTATTAGGATCTACGCTCATAGCTTTACCTAATTTAATAAACAATATCTAGGTTAAAGCTGGGTTAAGGGCAGTAATACGATCTATTCCTATGTATTTTCTCAAAGCATGAGGCACTGTTACTGAGCCATCTTCATTCTGGTAATTCTCTAATATGGCAGCGAGTGTTCTGCCTACCGCGAGTCCTGAACCATTGATGGTGTGTACTAGTTCGGCTTTAGCGTTGGCGTCTGCTTTGTAGCGAATCTGCGCGCGGCGTGCTTGGAAGTCTATAAAGTTAGAGCAGCTAGAAATCTCTCTATATTTATTTTGTGCCGGGAACCAAACCTCTAGGTCGTAGCATTTATGCGCGTTTGCACCGATATCGCCAGTGCAGAGTAGCATTTTACGATAAGGTAATTCTAGTGCCTGGAGTATAGCTTCAGCATCTTCAGTTAGTTTCTCATGTTCATTTGCACTATCTTCTGGTTTACAAATTTTCACTAGCTCAATTTTATTGAATTGATGTTGTCTAATAATGCCTCTAGTGTCCTTCGATGCAGAACCTGCTTCTGATCTGAAGTTCGGGGTGTAAGCACAGAAATATAACGGCAAATCTTCTGCGTTCAATATTTCATCGCGATAAATATTAGTAAGTGGCACTTCGGCGGTAGGAATAAGATAGAGATCTTCGTTTTCCACTTTAAACAAATCTTCCTTGAATTTGGGAAGTTGTCCTGTACCATAAAGGCATGCACTGTTGACCATAATTGGTGGTTGCATTTCTCTATAACCTCGACTAGCAGCGTGATCTAGCATGAAGTTAATTAAAGCGCGTTCTAGTTTGGCACCTTGATCTTTGACTAAAGTGAATCTGCTTTTAGCAAGTTTCACTCCGCGAATGAAATCAAATATCTCTAAACTCTCTCCGATCTGGTCGTGTTCTTTGATTGGGAATTTAAATTCTCTAGGATTGCCCCAGCGAGAGACTTCTAGATTCCCCTCTTCATTGTTGGCAATAGGTAGATCTTCGCTTGGTAAGTTAGGAAGTGTTTCAAGTATTGTAGTTTGTTTGCTGAATAATTCTGGTTCCTTGTCTGAGATTGCTTGTAGTTTGCTTTTTATTTCTGCAAGTTCTTTCATTTCAACATCAGCGTTTTCGCCTTTGGATTTTTTCATGCCAACGGTTTTAGAAAGTGAATTACGCTTAGCTTCTAGTTCTTGTTTCTCTTGTAAAGCCGCACGATATTCTTTATCGATTTCGATGATTTGATCTATGGAAGCAGCTAAAGCTGGGTTACGGCGCGAAAGTAGCTCTTTAACTTTATCGGGTTCTTTGCGGATTAATTTTATATCAAGCATATAAATATTGTAGCTAAATAAGGCTAAATTGGGGCTAGCCAAAGCTTTTTTGATATCATTTGCTTTGTGCCGCGCAACTATAGATTTACCGTTAGTAAAGAGGATAAACTTGATCCGGCTTCAGCTCGCATTACTATTGGGTCTAAAGAACTCTTGCATCAATTAAATAATGTTTTAAGAGTCAAAGCCGCTCATAGAGAAGAGATTACTATGATTGATGGATCGGGTATGGTCTTCTATGTCGAATTGCAGTCTATAAGCAAATCTGAAGCAAGCTTTAAAATCCTACGCAGCGAAAAATCTCAGCGCGAACTTGCTAGTGAAATTTATTTTTTGGTTCCAGTCATTAAATTAGATGCTTTTTCTTGGATGTTACGTAAACTTACAGAGCTTGGTGTACAGCATTTTATTCCAGTAATTTTTGAGCGCAGTCAAAAACAAAATATCAAAGCCCTATCTGGGGCTAAAGTTCATGAGCGTCTTACTAAGATCATTCAAGAATCCGTCGAACAATGTGAAGGAGCGGTGTTCCCTGAATTGCACTCAATGATTGAGTTTGCAGAACTCTCTAAGTCTTTGCCTGGCAACACCAACAAAATCTTTGCTTCAGAGAGATTAGCGGATGAAATTCAGGTTGCTAGCTCTAATGCTTTATCGGTGCATGCTTCTGATAATTTATGTTTATTGGTTGGTCCTGAAGGTGGTTTGACAGATGCTGAAGTGAAGGCACTTGAGGCTTATGGTTTTAATGCACAGGGTTTAGGTAGACGTTTACTTAAAGCGGAAACTGCTGCTATAGCCTTATTTTCCAGCATTAAAATTATTTAATCTAACTATTTTCATATAGTCCATTTAGCTTAACCTTACCTAAACCAACTCAACCAATAAGGTTAGTACAAAGCAGTAGATACCATAAGTATCAAGTTCAGAGTAACTAAGGTTGGGGAATTTTAGCTGAATTTTGTTTTGTTTTTAAGGGGGGAACATGTACGAGGCGGACTTTGAAGTAGGGGATTACTTAGATCCTGGTGTATTGTTGGAGAGATTTTTATCAGATTGTCAAACTTTAAGTGAAGAAACTGCAGTAGATGATTATACGTTTTCTTACGTAGCGGATACAATAGCTGCAATTTACTACTATCGCGAATATAATTCGTCGGATGAATTTATTAGCGAAAATGCAGAATGTTTAGATCCGGAACGCAAGGAGTGGGTTAAGTATATGTGGAGAACATTGGATACTATGACAGATCAGCAACGGGCTGATGTTGTAATAGAATCATTGACTCAATTACCGGCAGCTGTCCGAGAGTAGCTGTTAACAATTTTCAGTGGGGGCTGGGAGGCTGGAGCATTAGTTCTAGCCTTCTTTTTTTTGTCGTATATCCTCATCAAGTCAATGAGATCGCCACGTCGCCCTAACGGGCTCCTCGCGATGACGTATATGGGTATCCTTTCCTTAACTTGACGAAATAACTTTTAAAACTTTATTCTTAAGATCATCCATGGATTTAGCATCCAGATTGAATCCTGCGGCTCTAGCGTGACCGCCACCGTTAAGCTCAGCAGCCAGTTTAGAGCAATCTATATAGTCCACTGCAGACCTGAGGCTGCCCTTATAAGTATCATGTCCTTTGATCTTACCTTCTCTTAGATAGAGGCACATATCTATGTCTTTAATACGCATGATGTGATCGACTATCTCGTCAGTATCTTCGTCCTTCGCGCTGAACTTTTCTAGCTCTTCTCTCGTGGTGTAAGTGTAGGCTATCCTGATAGATTTATTGCCTTGCATAATTTCTAATAACTCAAGTTTGTTGAGAGCTGCTCCAATGATCTTGATAGCGCGGAAAGGCATTTGGTTAAAAAGTTGATGATAAAGCTTACTAGGATTGGCACCCTGTAAAACCAATTCCTGAGCCCATTTGAATACATGGGCTTTGGTGTTGTTGTGGCGGAAACCACCTGTGTCGGTAAGTAAAGTGATGTAATAAAGGCTTGCTAGGTCTGTATCTGTAGTGATTTGACAACCCTTGGCGATAAGCTGGTCAGCTAAAGCTTTTACTACTTGTCCCGTACATGTAGCCTGAGGATTCACAAAATTGAGCATGCCGTAAAGTGGGTTAGAGAGATGGTGGTCTATATTGCAAGTGATTTTAGCTTGTTGCCAAGTGCGCCCCGCTGAGCCGAGCCTAGCTACTGAACCACAATCGCAACTAAAACTTATATCGTAATCGTTCAGGATGCGCATCTTGTCGTTATCATCCATCGAACAAAGTACTTTTTCTTGATCCGGGAAAAACTTATAGATCTCTGGAACCCGGTCGTGCATTAGTCTGTCGACGCGTGTGACACCAGCTTGCTCTAGTACTTTCGCTAGAGCAAGCATTGACCCAAGTGTGTCTCCATCAGGGTTGACGTGTGCCACTACCACTGCAGACTTAGCGGAAAGAATTTTTTCCACTATCACTTGGGTCTCTTGCTGAGATTGACTTAGTATTTGTTCAGCGCTAAGGCTCATACTTTACCGTTCCAATAGCCTCCCCTACGGTTATAGAGTGCGTCGTAGCCTGACCAGAATCTGAATGGTGGAAGTAATCCTACCACTGCGTGAGTTAGTACTTTATTACCAGGTGCATCATTAACTGCTTGTCCAATTCCTGGCCAAATGATTAATGACAGTAAACCTCCAACTACTGTTTTACCAGTGATAGAGCCTCTTTGCGGTTTAGTGCTTTCGGCTGCCATGCTTGGTAAGCTAGTGACTACAAGTCCTGTGAACACTAATGATGTAAGTAGAAATAATTTAGTTACTTTAGTTTTCATTGTTTCTCCTTTAATTCGCGATGACGAATTACATTAAATTATAGATGTATTACAATTAAAAATGTGCGAAATTACTGAAAAAACGCCATGAATGAATCAATAGATAAGTTTTTGAAAACTATAGAGGATATAAGACATCCTAAGACCGGCTGTGTTTGGAACCTTAAACAAACTCACGGGTCGCTTAGAAGGTATTTACTTGAAGAGTTATATGAAGCTCTCGATGCGATCGATAAGGTTGAAGCTGGTGAAAAAAATGCTGTAGCTGAATTGCAAGAAGAATTAGGCGATTTGCTTTTGCAAATAGTTTTACATGCGCGTATCGCTGAAGAGAAAGGTTTGTTTAGTTTTGATGATGTGGTGAAGGGCATTGATGAGAAGATGATCAAACGCCATCCGCATGTGTTTGGGAAGGATGCAGCGGCTAACACTAAAGAAGTCGATAAGCTTTGGGATGCAGAAAAAGCTAAAGAGAAAAAAAATCGCGAAAGTATTTTTGAAGGGATACCGCGTGAATTGCCGGCTCTGGCTGCTGCTTGGAAGATCTCTAAAAAAGCTGTGAAAGAAAGTTTCGAGTGGGATGAAGAAGAGAAACTTTGGGGACAATTAGATTCTGAGATCAATGAACTTAAAGAAGTGATAGAGAATTATAGAAAGCAGTCAGGCAAAGATCCATATAAGGATGATTTTGATGATGAGCAAGCGCGCAATGATGCTGAACTTGAACTTGGAGATATTTTATTTACGGTAGTGAATATTGCACGCTGGTACAAGATAGATCCAGAGGACGCTTTACGAAGAGTGAATAATAAATTCATCTCTCGCTTTAATGTGATGATGGATATTTGTAAGAGTGAAGGTAAGCGAATGAAAGATTATTCTATTGATGAGCTTGAAGCTATGTGGCAAAAGGCAAAACTCGTCATCCTGAGGGAGCGAAGCGACCGTAAGGATCTCTTTTGACTTAGGGTATAATACAATTTATGACTAAGCATTTCCTCAGTATTGAAGACGTAACTAAAGAAGAGATTCTTGCACTTTTAGATAGAGCCGAGCAGCTCAAAAAAGATTTGAAGGCAGGTAAAGATCAGACTAATTTATTGCGTGGTAAATCTTTGGGGATGATTTTTGAGAAACCTAGTTTAAGAACGAGAATAAGTTTTGAAGTTGGTATGAATCAACTTGGTGGTAACGCGATAATTTTAAATACTAATGAGATTCAGATTGGTGAACGTGAAGCACGTTCAGATGTAGCGCGCGTGATGTCGCGTTACTTAGATGCTTTAATGATTAGAACTTTTGGTCATGAGATACTTACTGAAACTGCGGAATTTTCTACGATTCCTATTATTAATGGATTGAGTGATACTGAGCATCCTTGTCAGACTCTTGCCGATCTACTTACTATCAAAGAACACTTTGGTTCTTTTGATAATTTGAAACTTGCTTATATTGGTGATGGCAATAATACAGTGCGATCATTAATGCTTGCTTGTGCTAAGTTGGGTATCAAGATACATGTTGCTTGTCCACTGGGTTATGAGCCAGGTAGAGAATATGAATCTGAGTTTAGTACTGTGTCCCATAGTGTTGGCGAAGCGGTACATAAGGCAGATGTGGTTTATACCGATGTTTGGTCTAGTATGGGACAAGAGAAAGAAGCGTTAAAGCGTAAGAAGATTTTCGCGGGCTACCAAATCAACAAAGCCCTGCTTGAAGAGTACGCTAAGAAGACTGCAATAGTCCTTCACTGTTTACCAGCGCATCGTGGTGAAGAGATCACTGCTGAAGCTTTAGAAAAACATGAGAATACTATTCTCAATCAAGCTGAAAACCGCTTGCACACTCAGAAAGCTATATTGTTAAGTTTGCTAGGAAATTAATCTAGTTCTGTTGATTAGCTTTAAGAGCAGCTAACTTAGCTACTTCTTGTAACTCTTCATCACGTAATTCTTCAAAGCACTGAATAGCTACTGGGAATTTTTGCTTCACTAATTTAATAGCGGCATGAGCGTACTGTTGTATCTCCCATTGTGCTTCAGAAGGTGCGCGCAAAACATACCAATGCATAAAGTTACGCAAGTTAACGGTGGTAATGAATTCAGTATGCGAACCTACAGGAAGCACTCCACGAGCCTGTTCGCGGCATACTCCTAATTCTAGTAGCTGCTTATAAGCATCAATAGTTTGTTTGCAAGCATCTTCGTATAGCTTGGCAGCTTTGTTTTGGTCGAGGCTTTTAGCTTCAACACTTGCTTGTTTGTTCTTCTCTGCTTGCTCGCGGAATTGAGTTGGTTGATAAATGGTGTTGTCGAACACTGTGTAACGAGCGGAGATCTCGTTGAAAACCCAGCATCTATGCTTCATCCACTGACGAGCAATATAGATAGGGCACTTAACACGGAACTTAAGAGAGTTTTGCTCAAACGGAGTCCAGTGTTTGTGTTTAGCCAGAAATTTGATGAGCTTCTTGTCTCTATCGGTGAACTCATCTGATTCAGAGTTATACGACACTCGCGCCGCATTAACGATAGAAAGATCGTCACCCATTACATCTACCAGTTCCATATAGCCAAGCACCCCCAGATCCGCAAATAGGGGATTGGACTTGTCCTTGGTGATTTGACCGTGCTCTTCGCCAGTGCGCTCTATAGACTCAGTAGGGTTTGCCATGAGTGTTATTTTAGCAGTGCTTTTGAAAGTTAGGAGCTAAGATTCTTATAATTTTTTTTTTGATAAAAATGTTTGTTTTTCTAGTGATTTTAGATGAAAATGAAGGAATTTTAATATAGGGACAGGTAATCTTGTAATTAAAGTGCTAATATGTATTACTGTAATTTAATAAGAAAAGGTAAGATAAGTATGATAGATAGAAGCAAATTGGCCAGGTGGTTACCTTTAAGAAGTAGAGCAGAAGCTGCTACCCCAAATACTCATAAATCAACTAGTGAAGTTGATAATTTTAAGAAGCTGCTTGGTGAATTAATTAAAGACTTAAAAGCTATTAATTCTCATTCAGGTAAAAGTTTAGATCGTTCTTTCTCTGCTGAAATTAACAATCTTATTGGTAGAACTTCTATTTCGGATGCACAAAAGCCAAAGCTCGAGATATGCAAATCATTGATTGTAGGCACAGCTTATGGTAACTATAGTCAGCTCTCAATTGAAAACATACAAGAAATGCGTGATGCTTTGACTTTACTTTTTGGGCTTCAGCAATATCAGCCTGGAACAAAACAATATCATCCTTTGCTAGTAGCAACTTTTAATAAATTTGGATTGGTTGAAAAACCTGCTGTTATTTCAGATACTGCTAATTCTGCTTCAAGCTCAGCTATTTGGGATGATGGTAATAAAGATATGCATTTGCCTGTTGCACAACTTGTAGAGAAGAAAAGCAAAATTAATGGCGCTAAAGAAAGCAGAGGATTAGGATCTTTGTTTGCTAGTAAATCTAATAATCGTCATGTGAAATTTTTAAAAGAATTAGTAGCTGGACTTTCTGCTGTCGCAAAGGCAAATCCTACAAGTGAAAATCTTGCTAATCGTTTAGGTAAAGAAATTGAGAATCTTATTGGCAATACTTCAATGGGTGAGCAAGCGAGAGAGGATATAAATCAACTTAAATCTTTGATGACTGGTGCTATATTTGGTAACTTTTCTCAGGTAAATAAAGGAACTATGACTAGTATGAAAGATGCGGCAAACAAGCTTCGTTCTTTGTATGAATATAAAGTTGATAGTCAAGAATTCTATGCACTTACAAAAGTTATTTTGGATAATCAATCTAAGCTTGAAGAAGCTATACGTTCAAGGTCTTCACGTTTAATCAATTCTCTAGCTAGTGGCATGGCAAAAGCACCCGTATGGAGAATGTAATAATTTAAAAGGAAAATAATATGACAGATTCAAAACTCACAACAACTCCAGCTTTACCTGTAATTCGAGATGATTTAGTTCGTACGAGTGATGCTGTCGTCGTACCTAAAGATAGCGTAACAGCACTTGAGACTCCAGGATCTCTAAGAGATTTAGACTCAGCGGCTCTTGTAGATACTGCTAAAGAGCATCGAGAACTTTTACAAGAGTTGGTGACTGAGCTTAAAGATATTAATAGAAGAAGTGGCAAGTCCTTAGGGAATAGTTTGCAAACTGAAATTAAAAATATAGTTGGGAATACATACTTGAAGCTTGAACAATCGACTAATATAGAATTACTGCATTCATTAATTGAAGCAGCAAGCTTTGGTAATCATACTCAGGTGAACGAGCAGAATATGGCTAAGATGCAAGAAGGAGCAAGAACTTTACTTAGTTTATACAATTATAAACATGATGCTCAACCGTTTTATCCTTTATTAAAAGTTATTTTTACTAAGCTTAGATTGCTTGAGGAGACTGCTCCTAAATTACCACCACCAGAAGATCCTAGATCACCAGGTGGGGCTGCTGTAGCAAAAGAGATGGCATTAGAACTTTCATTGACACGATCAACGTCTGGGTCTGGAACTGATCGTGGTACTCCTCTAATCAAAGTTTCCAATCCTTTACCAGATTGGATAGGAAATATAGATGCTAATAATGCTAAAGAGTTTCTTTCTAGTCAAGAATGTTTACCATATGCTAATGAGATAAAAGAGGATCTTTTAGTCTTAGCGAAGAAATTTGAGCGTTCGCCGACTAGGGGTGGAATAGCTAAATTGTGTACCTTTATTAATCAATTAGTAACAGGGAAAGGATCCCATGTAAAAGATGATGAACTTCCAACATTAATAGGGCATCTTTATAATGGTATGATTGCGGCAAGAACTGATGGAGATAAGATAGTTTTAGGTGCTAACTCTAAATCAGCTTGGTTGCTTGATAAGCTTTTACTTAAGGCTGGATCTACTGAGGCTGCTAAAGACTTGCCATGTGAAATAGGGAGTTGCTATTTTGATTATGCTAGTAAACAACTAACAGATGTTGAAAGATTTAGGCAAGAGGTTAATAGTATGGTAGGTGGATCCCAGGGTTACGAAGCTTTGACTGCACTTATTAATGCTGCTGAATCTCTTCACCCTTTTGAGAATACTGTAACAATTAATAGAGATACTTTATTAGAAGGCTATAGACAATTAGCAGACTTGTATAGATTAAAGACTAATGGTGGTAAAGAAAATCTAGAGCAATATCAACTTGTAAGAGAGTTTGGCGTAACTATAGGTGTACTAAATCCTTGAGATTAGAAGAAGTTGTTGTTCCTAACGAAGGAGGCTTAAGCTTTGGCTTGCTCGGAGCCATTAATTCTTCTGCGATAAAATTCTCTTGGAAAATATTTTTAATTAGATTCTTTATCTCAGATTCAGTTTCCATCTGAAATTTTTCTATAAGTTTAACTCTCACCTTTTCATATTTAATATAGGAACTTAGTAGCTTTATGGTATTAATTTGTAGACTAATAGAACCGTGATTTATAAACTGCAACAGATGCTTTGCACATCCTTGTTCTAAATCTTCATTGAATGCATCCGCTAATTTAGACGAACTATTGGATCTTAATAATGCTTGATATTTAGCTGACATAGTTTATTGATTATTTGCTTGCTACGCTGTTTGATCCGCTTCTCTCGCCTGTAAGGAAAGCTGTTACCAAATGCATTAACTCATTAAAAATAGACATTATCGTATTGCTAACGCTGTTAGATGGATAACCTTTAGCTGCTGAGGCTTGTGTGGCAAATATATCTTGAAGAGTGCCTGCCACATCAGCAGAGATTCTAGAATCACTCTCTACTTCTGACATCTTTAATAATGTAAGAGTCATTGCTTTAGCTTCTTTAGCACCTTCTTCTATCATGAACTCTTCTATAAATCTATTACGATCTACGACTCTGTTTCTCTCTCTGAGCTGTAGTTCTGATCTATTGCTTTCTAATTCTGCTTGAACTTGTAGAATTTGAGAATCTAAGGTTCTTACTTCTAAGCCTTCTTTAGCTACGGCAGCAATTCTATCAGCGGGTTGTCTAAGTAATGTTTGAACATTGGCATCGCTTCTTAGTGTTTCATGAGTAGATATGAGTTCTCTCATTTTAGATAGAGATGTTTTACCTCCACCATTCATTTCATGTTCTACTTTGATAACTTCTGCCAGTGCCATTGCTAAGTCTTCTGGACTATGAACATCTTGGCGTATAGCAGCTGGGTCTTGCTCTACATAGTTATGGTTAATATATCTAGATAGTGTCACTGCTGCAGAGTTACCTGTTTGTCTGTGTAATTGAGCTAATACACTAAGCCATGCTTCACGTTTTTCAGCGTTATCAAATCCCATAGTATTAGGAGAACAAAGTTGCATTAGATTCTGTGATTGAGTTGTTCTGGCATTATTTAATCTTATAAGTTTTAATTCAGATTCTTGTAAAGCAACTCTTAGTCTGTTAGCACCTGCTGTCCATTCTGCTTCTGCTCTATCTTTCTTCTCTTGCCAAACTGCTTCTGTGAAAACTAAGTTGCCTACTTTCTTGAGCTTTTCAGCATCGTGATGGTCATTCCTATCCTTATTACCAATTGCACGTGAAAGCCTGTCTATGATATAACGTCCGAATCCTGGTACTTCTTCCATCGCATATTTTATATCTTGCATGTATGACTTATCGAATTCTTCGGTACGTTGATTGATTCTTTCTTCTACTTCGTTTTTAAGGCGTGCCGCTGTTGATATATGACCTTTGGTAATTTTAGTTGTTATGAAACGAGGATCTTCTATCTCTGGAATGTTTCTTAGTACAGGTATAGGTTTAGGTCCAAACTGATTTAATCTTTCTACCATAAATGTATGATCTCGTTTATGTGTAGAGTATTGAGATATTACGCCGTATACATGATTTAAATCTTCATTGGATAAGGCTTTGACATCGGTGACGCTTGTTAGGTTCTCTTTTGCAGTGCTAGCATGTAACCTGATTCTCGGTTCAGTTATTGAACTATGTTCTTTAAAATAACTAATAGCAAAACTAATCTCAGCTTCTTTTCTATCTCTATCTATTTTAGCTATGGTAATTGAATCAGTACTAAAAGTTCTGTCATGTACAGATTTCAGATCAGCTTCATTAAAGTTATTCAAGTCAACAGGGATATTTATAGATATGGCATGGTCATTAAGGCGACTTACCATTGCTGCTGAATCGCTATGATCATAGGAATGTCTTGATATTTGTGAATAAATCTCATTAATTTCATTTGCGCTTGCTGTTTGTAGATTGGCTTTTAAGCTAGTAACATCTAGAGTGTAATTGTTTCCATCTGCTTCGCTACGGAAAGTAACCATGCATTTCTCTGCATGTGGATGGGTTTCTAGATAGTCTACGTATTGTCTGATTTCGTAGAGTTTTGTTTCGGTTCTTAAAGCATCTATTCTAATAGGGTTGTTTAAGAATACCTCAGCGTATCTTGATGTAATTTGTGAGTCGCTTGCATAACGAATATCTATTTCTCTTGTTTGTCCTAGGGTATTATTAAACTCAGTGACAGCTACTTGATGTCTTTTAAGTGATTTGGCATCTGTATCTTGTTGTCTAGTAAAACTTCTTACTAAAGAAGAGAACTCTTCTATTGCTGCTTCATGCGGCTCTGTACCTGGCATATGTTTAAGCATTTTCTCTATTGCATTTGCATATGGATTCTCTATGCTAGCGTTTCTTCTAGATCTCCATATCTTAGCTAGTGTTTGCTGGAATTCAAGTGCCGCAGGTTGTAAACTAGGATCACCCATGAATCTTCTACCGCTGGCTGTTCTAGTTGATAGTATGGTTTCTGGGTTCTGGATGGCAGATCTAAGTTCATACTCTACGATATTAGCTATAGCTTCACCAGCAGCCCCACCTTGTTTACGAATCCATTCTATTTCATTAGTGATCTTTCCTTCAAAAGTACCTTCTAGCGTGAAGAACTTATCATTGATCTCTCTTAACAAAGTACTTGTTGCTCTTAATTTATCAGCTTCATCTTTATTCTGAACTATTCTTCTGTATAAATCTAAACGTTGTTTAGAGCTTGGTAGAATCATTGAATGATTTCTGCATGCAGTAAACACATTGTCTACCGTTTCCATTGCAGCTTCTCTAATTTGTCCATGAGTATTAGGCATGCTTGCTAGTGAAATAACATGTTCAAATAATTTTTTGTCTAGAATTTCAGCTTCTGCATTGAATCCAATTAATGTTCTCTTTACGAGGGGTACTGTTTTTCCTTGAATAAGTTCAGAACTGAGACTTTGTAATGCGTCTATTACTTCAGCAGCCGTTGTACCATTCAAGAAATCTAATCTATGACGTTTACTACCATCTCTTGCATCAGTACCAGATTCTACGATTCTTACGTTTCTAATTACACTTGCAGGATCTTTGGCGTTATAAATACTTGCATCACCTTGATCTGGAGTAGAGACAGCTTTGACTAAATCTCTAGTCGTTCTGACCGCGAGGTTTGCTTGTCCATAAGGAACTGTTGCTCTATCTCTTCCGGTTATATGATCTAATACGCCCATAGTTTTGAATAATAGATTTTTACTATCTCTTCATAACTACAACGTTATTAGTATTAACTTTTTGATAACTTATTAAGTATTTATATCAGTAAACCTAGCTAGTTTTAGCTTGATTTTTTCGTTCTCTGGCACGGCTTTAGCTTTAGATTTAGCTCTCATTCTTGCCATCATTTCTTCTTGATTAGTGTCTATAATAGACTTGAATTTTCTTACGTAGTCTTGGTCAGCTGTTGTATCAATCTTACCTTCGTATAGGTCTTTGATAGCTTTCTTTACCTGTGGATTTGTGGATCTGCGATAGATGCCCATTAGCCCATCTCTTACTAAAGGGTAGTCTATGAAATATGATAGATCTTTAAGCACCTTTAATTGATTCCAAGTCGTTCTTTGGTCAAAGGTACTTATTAGATGCTGTGCAAATGAACGAGTTTCATCATCCAGTTCTTCTGCATCAATATCTACCATATTCAATTTAGTTCTGAGTAGTAGTTTATATTTATTGTCCATAGACTAATTAATTAGTTTAAGCTACAGAAGCTGTTGATTTTTCTGCAGACTCTGCTTTGGATGACTTAGAAGAATCATCGCTAGAGCTAGAACCTAACTTAGACATTTTCAATCTAGCTGTTTGTAACTCTTCGATACCAGTAGCTAATGCTTTTTGGTAATCATTTTTACCAGACATCGCATTCTTGACAGCCTCTTCACGATCTTTATATATCTGTTGATATCCATCTTCATGTAATCCCATTCTTCCGAACAGAAGATTCATTTGTCTGAAAGCATGTGACATAGCTTCCTGTACTACATCTGTCTTATATTTCTTGTCACTACCAAGGTCTCTCGCTAAATCAGAATCTACAGAGGATTTAGTTTCAGCATCCGTATATGCAAGTACAGCTGCATCTAAATGATTAATTGCTTTCTCTGTACTTTCATTACCAATATTGGACTTGAAATTAGCTAGATCACCACTTAGACTTGCATAGCCACTAAATGCACCTTCAAATTTAGCTTGTAAATCGTCATTTGCAGTAACAGCTTTGAGTTGCTTAAGCAATATTAAAGTTTGCTCTGCTCTAAGTGCTTTAGCCTTAGCTTGATCAGTTTCAAGATTAGCATCTTTTCTAAATGTATCTCTCTCAGTATCTTCTATACCTAAAGAGTATCCAGTATTGCTTCTTGCAAAGTTATTTATTGCTTCAATAAAGTTTTGAGCTGCAGTTTTTGCTGGTACTGCTTTTGCTGAATCTGAAGCTGATACTCCTGGGGTTGCTGTAGCTAAACCAAGAGCTTCTATAATGGCATTGATATCTTTGTTGCTAGCAAGTTTTGCACCTCCTAACTGTGTTAATATCTCTTCATGCTCTTTCTCTGCAATAATTGCATAGGCAGGTTTGATCTGACTTGCTGTAGCATCTGCTCTATTATTTGCAGCAGTTCTTTCTCTCTGTACTATTGAATCATTAAGAACCTCGTCTATAACTTTTTTCAATCCTGGGTTTCCTAGTTTTCCTGTGCCATTACCAAACTGCATCACCATCTTGTGAATGAGCGCGTTTGCCATGATCTGAGCTTCTTTTAATTGATCACCTAGGATACTCTCTCTCTCTATTTTATTCTCAATACGTTCTTCTTTTGCTGTTTCTAGAGATTCTTTGCGATTGTCAATTGCTTGACCAAGAGTAGCTATTAAAGTAGAGTAATCTTCGCTCTTATGTCCAGGTATAACTAGAGTCCAGTTTTGAACGTCCTTAAGAGCCTCTCTAATTGATTTAGCCTGTTCTTCTGTGAAGTCAGTGCTATTAGCATTTAGTCCTGGTAAATTAGCAAAATTAAACTTATCTGGATCTTTACTTGAGTCTTCTACAAGACTACCTAATCTATCTGTAATAGCATCTCTTGCTGCAAACGCAGTAGCCTTACTTCTTTCAATAGCTTCTGCTCTTTCAGTGTGCATTTGAGCTTGGGTTGCTTTGATTAGAGTTTCGAATGATCCGTAAGTTCCATTCTTATACTCTTCAACTCCACCAATTATTTGGCCCGTTGGCTTAAGTGAAGAATCAGCATTGAGTCTTGTTAAGTCAGCTAAAGATATCTCTTGTTCACCACTAGCACCAATACTAATTTTTACGGTTACACTAGACTCTGGGTCCAGTCCAGCTCTATTTGTATCACTTCCTCTCCATGTTTTTATAATTTCGTCTTTTATTCTTGCTAATAATTCAGATTTACGTACTATTGCTGGCTGAGTATCAGTTCTGTTGTTCGCAGCTCTTACTATATCAGCAGCCATCCATAATAAATACCTTGCGTTTTTAGTTACGTTTGATGGATCTTCAAGTAATGCTTTATCAATGCTTATTGCAGCAGGAGCTTCACTATCTTTTGCTGCTTCTAGGAGTGATGCTGTTTCTTGAGCTTGTGCTATAAGTCTATCTTCAGCATGATCTTGTACTTCTCTCTTTAAGAAATATTCTAGATATTTAAGAGTTGCATCTTTCGATTTAGCTTTATCACCAGCTAAGAACATTGCACTTAAGAGCCTTAATTCTTCGTTTATTAGATCTGCTTGAGCTGTTCTTCTTGCTTTTTCAGTATCACTTATACCGGTAATATTTGTATCTAGTTCACTTTTGATTTCTTTCTGAACTTCAGTCTGTATTTTTTTAGTGATCTTGCTTCTTAGGCTTTCAAGAGCTGCTTTATCTGTGCTGCTAGCTCTACTTAAATTATCGTCAGACCAAGTGCCGCCCAAAATGTTTTGGATATTACCAAGTACCATAGATCTTATTTCTTTACCTAGTTCACCACCAAAGCGTGCTTCAATATCAGCAGCCAGGTCGGTAACTTCTTTCGGGTTAAATGCACTTAGATCTTGACCGCTTAACATTACTGATACAGCATCTATTAGGTTATCTCCACCAAATAAAACTCTGTTCACTCCTCTATCTACGACAGCTGAACTTGAATCTGCACCATTGTACATTTTCATGGTGGTCATAAGTTTTTTAAGGAGTGACTCTGCTCTTTCTTTTACACCTTTAACTCTTACGTTTTTACCTGCATCTATTGAAGCAAGGTTAATAAGTGTTCTGAGCGTATCAGCATTCTTTAACGGACCTTGATTGCTTGGATCTTCAGATACCAATGCAATCATTTTAGAGTAACCTTTAAGCAAATCATGAGCGTGCTCTATTGCGGTTGCACTCATATTTGCCTGAACTGTTTCAAAAATTTGTTTAGAGTTTTTTCTACGAAGATCAACATCAAACTCATCTTTAGGAAGACCAGTAAGCTTGTTATAAGCTTCTTGCATTTCTCCTGCAATTTTCTTCAATTCATCATTTGATGATTGAACAATTTCCGCCATCCCAAGAAAATCAATCTTGCTAGCATCTTGCATAGCATATCTGCCCTTTTGACCAACTTCGGATTTTCTTTCGACTTTTCCGCTGAGTCTTTGATCCGACATAGTTAAGCTTATATCTGATTTGTCTGCTGCTGAAGTGGGATTAGCCATGTACATTTTTGTTTTCCTCTCTTGCTTTTACGCTTGATCTCTAGATATAGAAAGTGAACTGAGATACATATTTGATATTCTTTATGTCCGACTTATCTATATGGAGTCTAATAATACAAAATTTTAGGGTTTAGATACTATTAACTTAACCTTAAACTTGTATTACACAGATATAGTATCAATGTCAATATAGGTTTGTCAAGCCTTTTATGTAAAATATATTTACACTTGATATTAAGTTTTTTTAATATTGTGGTGCTTGATCTCTTTGATTGGGAGCCTATTCCTTAATAGTGATACTATTCAGGAGTGAGCTCCGAGTTGGTTGAATTGCCGAGAAGATTGAAACTATCCTTACCAAAAGGGCAGAGCGCTTTTCTTTGGGGTATTCGCAAGGCCGGTAAATCCACATATCTGAAAGCTCATTATCCAATTTCTATCTATGTTGATTTGCTGGACACGGATACTTTTTTTGAATTAAATAGTAAACCTAGTAGACTCAGGGAGCGAGTCTTGGAGCTTAAGCCTGATCAGTTAGCATACCCTGTCATTATTGATGAAGTACAAAAAATTCCAGCACTGTTAGATGAAGTGCATTGGCTTATTGAAAATTCAGATGCAAGTTTTATTCTTTGTGGATCAAGTGCTAGGAAGCTTAAGAGAGAGGCTGCAAACTTGCTTGGTGGGCGGGCTTGGAGTTATTACCTAAGACCATTTAGTTATACCGAAGTGCCTAATTTTGATTTATTGCATGCGTTTAATGCAGGACTAATACCATCGCATTATTTATCAAATGACTATCGCATGTCATTGAAATCCTATGTTCAAATCTATTTGAAAGAAGAGATACGTGCTGAAGGTTTGGTCCGTAATCTTGCTAACTTCTCTCGTTTTTTGGAAGCGATTCCGTTCTCTCATGCTGAATTAATAAATTACTCAAACATAGGCCGTGACTGTGGTATAGATGCCAAGACAGTAAAAGAATATTATCAAATTTTAGTTGATACTTTGATGGGATATTTAATCTACCCATTCTCTAACAGCGAAACTCGTGATCAGGTTATTAGTGCTACTCCTAAGTTTTATATGGTTGATATTGGACTAGCTAACCATCTGGCGAAAAGAGAACTTAAAATTCTTAAAGGAGCGGAAGCTGGTAAATCATTTGAGCAATTTATATTATTAGAATTAATATCGTATTTGGACTTTCAAGATTTTGATATGCCAATCAAATTTTGGCGGACAAAAACTGAACACGAAGTTGATTTTGTGATTCCTGACTTAAAGCTCGCTATTGAAGTAAAGATCTCTAGCAGTGTTGATAAGGAAGATTTGCGTTCAGTGTTTCACTTTCAAGATTTATATCCAGAGTTTAAGGTTATTGTAGTTAGTCAAGATTCTAAGGCTAGGAAAATTAAAACTCAAGATCATGAATTGACAATAGTTCCTTGGCGTGAATTTTTAGAGGCTTTATGGAAAGATGAATATAGTAAATAAACGCAATCGCTATGTCTACGGTCCAGTGCACTCGTGGCGCTCAGGGACTTCACTTGGCATCGATCCTATTGGTGATCATTCTACTTGTTCCTTTAATTGTGTTTATTGTCAGCTCGGTAAAATCCAGTCAGTGACTACCGAAATCAAGGATTACGTCCCGACTCAGTATGTAATTGATGATCTACGTGAGCTGGAAGCTGCTGGGCAATTCCGTTATGAAGATTTGGATGTGATTACTTTTGCTGGTTCTGGTGAGCCCACTATCGCAAAGAACCTTGGTGAGATGATTCTAGCGATTCGAGATTTATATAAAGATCGTACTAAGCAAGTCCCTATTTCTATTTTGACTAACGCTACTATGCTTAATGATGCTGCAGTGCGCGCACGAGTTATGCTTGCTGACTTGGTTTCATTGAAGTTGGATGCGCCGAATGATGAGATACTACAGGCGGTAAATCAACCTGCGCCTGGTATAACGATGGCGTCGATTATCTCTGGGATTAAACAGTTGAAACATGAGTGCACACGTACGCAACTTCAATTGCAAATCATGTTTATGCCTAAGTGGATTGCAGTCAGTGGGATTGCTTCGTCAGGCTCTGCGAGCCTTCCTCGCAATGACGGCAGCTTTGATTATATAAAATCCATGTCAGCAGTCATTCGTGAGCTTGGTATTAACAAACTACAAATCAACACCCCAACGCGCGAGAAACCCGTGTCTAAGACTGGTGAGTATTGGATAGACACTCGCGGGAATCATTATGCTGAAGGCGAAGCCAAGGATATTAAACCAGAATATATTGAGTTTAGACATTTGCCAGTGATAACTAAGGAAGAAGCTTTTATGATAGAAGACATGCTCAGAGAGCTTTTGAAGGACACTATGTCTGGGGTTGAAATAGTGAATGTATATAAGCGAAATTAAAATTCGTATTGTTTCATGTAATCTTGAAAATATTTTATCCTAGATACATCTGTATCTTTAAAAAGAAAAGGCGCAGTACGCCTCTCTAAATCATCTAAGTTTAGTTCTTCACAACGCGCTAAAACTCTCTCTTTAAGCTGCTTGGCATTGTTTATACCTAACGCGGCTTCTAGGTATGCATAATTTGGTCTTGTCTGAGGTGCAATAGAGCTGATATCAAATAAATCTCTACCCATTTCTCTGTCGAAAAAAGCTCTGAATTTTTGTGATAGAGCGATGTCGATGGGCATGACTCTAATTTTAGAATTAACTACATCAAATTTATTTAAGTCAGTGGTGATAGATTCATATTTAATACATTGATCCTGAGAGTCCATTTTTATAAGTAATATAGAGTTACGATGAGGTGATATTTCATATTTAAAAAGTAACTCTGGAAAACGTAAGTTGTTATGAAAAACAGTATCATTCATTCTTGTTTTTGCAATATCCACAACAATCCCCTTCAGCGCCAATTCTTTTTTTAGCGTTTCACCAAGCTCTGTCCATTCTGCCAGTTCTAATCCTTTATTATCAAAATCAAGATCTTCAGAAAATCTCTGTGTGTGATAAATCAACCTTAAAGCTGTACCTCCAATGAAGTTAAGTTTGTTTGCAATTGGGCTTGCGAAAATAATTTCTAGTACTAAACATTGTAAATATTCTCGCAACATGAACTCACCTTTATGATGAACATAATTAGGGAAATAATTTTTTATCTCTTCTAAATCCAACATTTAAATATCCTCTTTTGCATATTTGGCAATCATTTGTATTCTTTGATAAAGCGCTTTGCTTGAGAATCTTTCAAGATACTTTAAAAGTAATGTTTTATCAGCTTGCTCAAAGAAGTATTCGTAATCAAATCTTGCATCATCTAGATCTTTTTTATTTTGAAAGTATGAGTTGATATAAAAGTAATCTAGAACAGCTTTTTCAAGCTTTGCAAATTTATATTTTACTCCATTAAGTTCTTCAACAGTGTATCCAAACATCAACTCCGGTTTAATATGTCGATAATAAAATACACCCCAATCAGTCGAAAACTGTGCTGTTTTTCTTGTGCTTGCTGAGGTCGGAGAAAAAACCATTTCAGGTATCAATCCATATCTAAACAATGCTGATTCAAAAGATAAATATGAAGGTTCATAAATTTTATTTGCAAGATGATAGCTAATAGTATCTGTAACTTTAATATCAGTAAAAATATATAAGCCCTGTCTGATTTTCTTGATATAGTTTTGTTTTTGCCAATCACTCAAAAGATTCAAGTCAAAGTTTTCCTCAAAGAGTCTTATATCTTTCAGTCGAAAGACAATATTGTTTTTAAAAAACTGTCTGAATCTAATGTATTTCATTTCTATTACTAGTGTTTTTTCACTAGTAATAGAAATATTATACCCCAAGGCTTCATTTTGTTTCTGTTACTAGTGTTTTTTGCAACCTTAGTGCGTCATTTTGCAATTTTGCGCAAATGAAATTATCTCAAATAGTATCATTAATCACCATTCTAATTGTGAAACTATATCCCATAATTAATCTGAATTTTTTACCGGAGAACTTAAGTGCTCGTAAGTTTTCTCAATTATATTGGTCGATTATTGATGCTATCGATAATTGGACTTGCCGCGATGACCATATAGATCTTATTGAAGCAATTGAGTTTAGTTTGGCTTCGCCTTATATTTTTGAAAATCTTTTTGATATTAAAACCAAGCTTTGGGAGGGAGATCTAGACTTAGCTTTAGCGAGTTTGATTTCTATTGATCAGCTTTTGGAAATAAAAAAACATTTAAGTTATTTTATTGACGAACGAATTGAAGTTTTTGCTCCAGCGTTTGATGAGCAGATTGCTGAGCTGATAGAGCAAGATCAATGGATGAATCAATATATTGATTATATTCCTGCTGTTTATTCGAAGGATGATGTCGATGAAATTTTTGATCTCTGTAATAAAGTGCCGAAGCTAAAAGTTTTCCCTCTGAATCCTAGTGTTGGTGAGGATTTGCTCAAGGCGTTGGCGGCCCCTTATCCAGAGTTGCGTGATTATCAAGTTAATGATGGCGAAGAATTATTGATTAGTAGTCCGCGTGATTATCAGAAACTTAGAAAAAGTTTTTTATTAAATCCTAGTTCCAGGAAATTAATTTTCAAGCCGCAGCAAAGAGAGGTCCAGGAGTTGATAGAACATATTAAGTGGTGCAATCCAAAAACCAAAATTGTTTTGTCTGGAATTAACGATGATCTAGCTTCTGCTAAATCAGTGAAGCGAGTGGAATTTGTTGCGACGCGCATGTTTAAATCAACAATAAATAAGATGGTTAATGCTAGTATCAGTCAAGAAGAGGTCAGTAATTTAATTGCAGCAGAGTTTGATAAATATAGTTCTATATCAACCTGAGATTCCACAGAATACTGGTAATATCGCGCGCATGTGTGTCGCTAATGATCTGCATTTGCACTTGATAGAGCCTTTAGGTTTTGAGCTAAGTGATAAATATTTGAAGCGTTCTGGATTGGATTATTTTCAATATTTGCAGTATACGGTTTATGCAAGTTGGGAGGAGTTTGAGATTGCTTCGTCGCCTTCGGCTCCTCGCAATGACGGAAATGTATGGTGTCTCACCACTAAAACCGATCAAGTATTTTGGGATGTGGAGTTTAAAGAGGGAGACTATTTGCTCTTTGGTCCTGAGACTAAAGGTTTGCCTATGGATTTGATGCAGAGAGATTGGTCTAAAGCTATTACAGTGCCCATGTATGGCAAACATGCTCGCAGTCTGAATTTGGCTAGTACCGTGCAGACTGTGGCTTATGAGGCGATTCGCGTCATCCTAAGGGAGGGCGAAGCCCGACCGTAAGGATCTCATTGTCTCGATTAAGGAGATCCTTACGTCGCTTCGTTCCTCAGGATGACGTAATTTTTATAGTTCCCTGTCTCAGTACTTTTACTTCCCCGTTAATATAACTAATAATAGTGCTTGCTTCTCCAGAGATGGTTTCACTGGCTTCTGGTTTTAATATTAGATCTACTTTGTTGCTGAACTTTTCTAAAGCTGAGTCGTAGTTTGCAACAGGGCTCTCTCCAGAGAAATTAGCGCTGGTACTAAGTAGTAATCCTTCTTCAGTGCTTGCTAATAATTTAAGAACTGAGGGAGAGTTTGGTATGCGCATGCCGATGGTTTCTATCCCTGGGTTAATCCAGTCTGGGAGTGCTTTTGAGCGCGGCATGATTATGGTGAGCGCGCCAGGGAAATATTGCTGAGCGATGGATTCTATTTTAGAATCCCAACCTTCACTTATATTTTTTAATTCTGCAATCGTTTGAGCGAAAATAATTAGAGCTTTGTTTTCATCTCTACCTTTGATTTCATAAATTCGAGAATAATTTTTTTGGGAGAGCTTTGCTACTATGCCCCAAACTGTATCTGTCTGAGAAACTGCTACTTGCCAATTAAGCAGTGATGCTGTGGCGTTGTTGTGAAGCGAGGTGGTCATCAACTAGATATTTTATATGATTATCATCTGACTTGCTATTTAAACATTTGTTGAGTAAGCCGCTTAATACAGTTGAATTGTTACCATTGAATAACGGTGCAAGTACATTATTCAAGTTGTTTCTGCCCATCTCTTCTAATAAAGCCAATCCTGCATTTGGATTGCTGCTTGCTACTTCTTGATAGATCTTTTGCATTAATTCGCCGGGGCTGATATTTACTGGTAGGTCTGCTAATGATATGGTTGTGATACCAGCACTTTTGGCTGTGCTTAGAAGTCTATCTATTGTTGATTTATGTTCATTATTCGGAGCTTTGTTTTCTGCTAGCCTTGCCTCTCTAGCTTTCTCTTCTTCAGCTGCAACTTTTGCGCGTGCCTTTGCATCAGCTTCTGCTTTCTCTGCAATTTGCCTTGCTGTTTCTTTGTCTTCAGCAATTTTGGCTGCTATTCTTTTATCTTCTTCTTTTAGTGCCGCTTCTCTTAATAGATCTGCTTTGAGCTGTCTAGCTTCGTTCTCTTCCTCTGTTCTAGATCTTTTGTCTAATTCTCTTGCTAACTCAGTTGCTTTATCCAGATCTTCTTTTTGTACCTTGAATAAATCTATAAAACTATTGAAGCTATCTTTTAGTCTTTTAGGAATCAAATCTGAAAGCTTGAAACCTTCATAGCCAATGGTTTTGGTGTATGAACTCCAAATATCAGTAAATGGTTTAGTAAAGCCCTGAAACGGTTTGCTTGCAATCTCAGTGATGCTATCCCAGAGACTGGGTTTCTGTTCTGAGTTTCCTTTACTTGCTTCTTTCTGAGCTGAATCTGCGTTGCTTATTGCAGTAACGGTCTGAGCTAAAGGCAAAGGTAAAACTGCTTGTAATGTGGCGTTAGCAATATCTCCCCATGAAGTTGTTGTCTTCTTCTCTTCGCCAATAGTTACCAGTGGAGATGATTGTTGTTCTGTAATTTGACTTAAAGTTTTTTGAGGAAGGCTTGGGGTGTTAGTTTCATTAACAGTAGTAATATCAGCTTCGTTTACAGTTTTAACAGGAGCTTTAGTTTCAAGAGTCGCCGGTATGGGCAAGCCTGTTAATTCAGCAAGCATGCTAGGCCAATCTATTGGCTCACCAACTTTGATTGATATATTGCTGTTTCCCATATCAAGCACCCATTTCCCTGGGTATACAAGGTTAGTCTTTATATGCTTTTGATAGGTATTTTTACTTAGAGCCTATCCGAAAAGCTCCCAGATGCTAGGCTTGCGAGTCCGAAAAAGCGGAGTTTACTAAACGTAAATGAGCATTTTGAGGACGAGCGTAACGACGCAGATGGGACTTTTCGGACAGGCTCTAAGCTAGTACTCTAAAACTAGGATTCTTCCCTTTGTTTTGGACTTTTATTAACTCATCTACATAAGACTCGACGCTTGAGGCAGAACATCCACCGTTGGATAACTCCATTACCTTTTGTAAAAGACTAGTGTTACCGCTTTTACTGAGTTTGGCAAGTACACTTGTGTAGTCTACTCCTGTATAGGCTGCCTTGAGAAATGCCCATCGGCTACCATTTGCAGAATTGCGTCTGCGAATTATGCTAATTAGCCCAGCTAAATTTAAATTACATAAATCTAACTCAGCATTTGAGATTCCCAGAAAGGAAGCAATTGCTTTAAGTTTTTGTATGTAAGCTCGACGTGAATAATGGGATGAATCATATCCACTTTTTGGCTTAAATTGACATTTACAGTCACCGCTCATTTGGTACTCCCAAATTGAGCTCTGGTGAACTTGGCTTGCTTATATAAAGACAGCGAGAGAAATTTTTGATAAATATGTATTTTGCCCTTCGGGCAATTTTAGTTTTATAACCTTATAGTATTACTATAGGCATCAATAAATGGCTTAGTATCAAGGTGAATTTATAATATGTATTTTGCCTCTCGGGCAAAATACATATTAGTGGCACAATGTAAACAGTGGATTTTAACTCCCTAAATACCGGAATCATTTTATTGAATACGACTGGCACCAAGATTTGCAGTCTCAATGCTGCTGCTGCCAAAATTTTAGGTTGGGATATAAAAACTTTAAATGAAAATTTTTCTGAGCTTGGAAAATTAAGTAATGGTCTTTCTTCCTTGTCGAAAGTTTTGAAAAACTTAGAACTTGATGATCAATTTAAAAAAATAGAAGTTTCTATTAATGGTCAACACTATAATCTTTATGCTCAACAAAGTTCTGAAGGAGTTTTGTTAGAGCTAACACAGATTATTTATCAGGATATGAAACAGAGTACTCATGAACTCAAGCGTCCGATTCAGAATATCAAAACTTTAACTGAAACTTTATTGCTAGGTGCAAAAAATGATTCACAAAAATGTGAAGAATATTTATCTAAGATAAATTATGAGGTAGACCGCTTGGGAACTATGGTTCAGGACATGCTGAGTTTAAGTCATGTACTAAGTGGCTCTATTGAACTAGAGAAAACTGAGTTCGATTTATATACTAAAGTGGATAAACTTTTGTCTTCGGCAAGTTCACGAGCAGAATCTAAGAGGATAGAGCTAATTAATAAAGTACCCAAATCTGCAACGATTATTGCTGACACGAAGTTCTTTGATCATATGCTTGCTAACTTAATTGACAATGCTATTAAATACAACAACGACCAAGGTAAGGTCATTGTCGAGTTTAGTGAAGGTCTCTTGATAGTGCAAGACTCAGGCAAAGGAATTCCTGAAACGGATTTGGATAAAGTGTTTGAGCAGTTCTATCGTGTTAAAGAAACGCAATCGATTCAAGGTAGTGGATTGGGTTTGGCAATAGTAAAGGCTATCGTAGATTTGCATGGTTGGAAGATTAATATCAAATCCAAACTGCAGGAAGGTACTAGTTTTATCGTGAAAATGTAATTACTCACTCGTCATCGCGAGGAGTGCGAAGCACGACGTGGCGATCTCATTAGTATTGTGAGATTGCGGAGCCTGTCCTGAGGAGCGAAGCGACGTCAGGACAGGCTCCGCTCCTCGCAATGACAATTGAGTTGTTCTGTAAAAATTGAGTAACCAATAAGCCGGGTTTTGTGAGCATTGCTGCTAACGATCATCTATCTAGACTCAAGATTGCTCTTGAGTTCAAGCGGAATTAGGACTCCTAATCTGATCTAATGAACAATTAATCAGAAGGTCAAATCTCTTGAGGAGATTCTATGAGTCCGAACCTTGCACCTTCAGCGGGGTTTACCGAGCCTAGACCTCTCGATCTAGCTGGTGGGCTCTTACCTCACCTTTGCACCCTTGCTGTATAAATACAGCGGTATTTTTCTGTGGCACTGTCCTCACGCTCACGCGCACCAGCTCTTAACTGGCAACTATAGTTCATGTGGTGCCCGGACTTTCCTCTCGCCTACTCCCGTTTCGCGTATTACTGTGTTGCTCGCGTTTCTCGGAATCCTCATTTACGTTTAGTAAACTCCGGTTCCTCGAAACGTTCGCGCCTTGTACTACACGAAACGGAAGCAGGCGAGCGATCGTTTGGGTTACTCAAGCGCTTATTGTAGCAGGGACATGCCGTTGCTCGTACCAATATGGCTCAATCTACCTTGTGCTGCTTGGATTATAGCTTCTGCTTGGGCCGCGGTTTTGATGCCACCTGCAGCTTTGATCTTAATTATTTTAGACGAATCGTATTCGTTAAGTTGTTCTGCAATGAATTGAATTAATTCAGGGCTAGTAGTTCTTAACTCATAATTGTCATTAGCTTTAATAAAACCAGTAGAATTTTTATAAGCAAACTTTATCCTAGAACCTTGTTGTTCACTAACAAGTTGCGCGAAAATATCTACAGTAAACTCTATATCGTAGTCTTCAAGCAGCTCGCAAGAGAATATAGGTTTAAGCCAAAGTTCTTTATTGTAACTTTTCATTAATTCAGTGTAAGCAGTTAGTTCTTTTCTTAGCTTTAGGTAATCATGATTCTTGATGTGTTTTAAATTGATCACTGGGTCAAGCTCTAAAGCGCCGTCCTCTAGTGCCTTATGAGCTTCAGCAAGTTTATTGTCTAAACTTGAGTTGCCGATAGATTTAATTAGCTCAGCTAAATTATTTTCATCACAAAAATAAACTTGCTCCGGGAAATCTATAGTTGCTGAACAGCGATATAAGGGTGATAATTTTTTTATCCAATTACTTCTTATACAAATAGAATTGAATTGGAATTCTTGTGCTTCTTTACTAAGCTGAATTAACTCTGCTTCGCTAGCATCAGGTTGAAGATTAGTATGATCTATGAGCGAATTTATTGTCTGCACCTGATTAATTGTAATCTGTCTTACGCCCGAAGGGCGAAATACATGTTAAAATTACCACTTTAAATATGCCAGAATCCACTCTCACAACGCCAAAGCATATTCCTTTACATCTTCATACTGAGTATTCCTTATTAGATGGTGCTAGTCGTGTTGAGGATATTTGTGCCAAGGCTAAGAACTCTGGTATGCCGGGTCTAGCTATTACTGATCACGGCACTATGTTCGGGGTCTATAAGTTTTACCATGAAGCGAAGGACAATGGAATTAAGCCGATAATTGGTTGTGAAGTTTATGTAATTAATGGTGATCATACTCTGAAAGGTAAAGAGCATAAGTTGAAACTTTATCACTTGGTCTTGCTTGCTAAGAACGATAACGGTTACAAGAACCTCATTAAGATTGTTTCAGAGTCCTGCATTAATGGTTTCTATTACAAGCCTCGTGTCTCTAAGGAATTCTTACGTCAGTACTCTGGTGATTTAATTGCTCTCTCTGCCTGCCTTGGAGGAGAGGTGAATAATTTAGTCTTGAATAATCAAGATGAAGAAGCTTTTAAACGTGCTCAAGAGTACCAGGATATATTCGGTAAAGATTTTTACTTGGAGATAATGGATCACGAGTACGCAGAAGACAGGCAAGTGAATCCTAAATTAGTTAAGCTTGCTAAGTCGCTTGGTATCAAGCTTGTAGCTACTAATGATAGTCATTATACCGATGCTGCTGATGCTAATGCGCATGATGCACTCTTATGCTTACAGACTGCCAAGTTTATTGCAGATTATCCGCGTATGCATTTTTCTTCGCAAGAATATATGAAAACTGGCGAAGAGATGTCGGCTTTATTTAGAGATCATCTCTCTGCTGATATTATTCAAGAAGCTGTGTATGAATCTCCAACTGAGATTTATAACAAGATAGAAGATTATGAGTTGCTCAAGAATCCTAAGGTGCATATGCCTGATCCGCATATCCCTGATGGTCATAGCTTTGAAAGCTATTTAAAACAAATCACTTATGAAGCTGCTGAAAAGCGTTTGCCAGAACTAACTGATGAAGTTAGAACAAGGCTTGATTATGAATTGCAGATCATGAATGATTCTGGGTTTGCTTCATACTTTATCGTTGTTTGGGATTTTATTAAGTGGGCGCGCGAGCACGATATACCTGTTGGTCCAGGACGCGGTTCAGCAGCGGGCTCCCTTGTTGCTTACTGCTTAGGCATTACTAATATTGATCCACTTAAATATGATTTGCTGTTTGAGCGTTTCTTAAATCCAGAGCGTAAGAGCATGCCCGATATTGATACGGATTTTTGTATTGAGCGTCGTGGTGATGTGATTAATTACGTTAAAGAGAAATATGGTGAGGATTGCGTTTGCCAGATTATAACTTTTAACCGTTTGACTTCTAAAGCTGTAATCAAGGATATGGCAAGGGTTCTTGAGTATCCTTACGCACGCGCTGAGGAGCTGGCTAAGATGATTCCCGTAGTGCGTGGTAAACCGCGTTCTATTAAATGGATGTTAGAGAATCATGATGATTTTGCCAAAAAATATAAGGGTGATCCTGAAGCACGTGAAGTGATAGACCTGGCGATGAAGAATGAAGGTTTGAATAAAACCTTTGGGGTGCATGCTGCTGGTGTGATTATTGCAGATCAACCTGTAGACACTATTATTCCTATTTCTAAAAACAATGAAGGTAGCATCATCACTCAGTTTGCGATGGAAGAGTGCGCAAACATGGGCTTGCTGAAGATGGACTTCTTAGGCTTGCGTAACTTGACGATGATCAAAAAAGCCATCGATATAATTTATGAGAATGCTAGCTCCACTGAGAAAATAGATATCGATGCTATCAGCATGGAAGATCCAGCAACTTTTGATACTATTTGCTCAGGAAATTTAGCTGGAATATTTCAGTTAGAGACTTCTGGCGGTATGAGGCAGATCGCTAGAGACCTGGCTCCAAGAAGCTTAGAGGATATATCAGCGTTGATTGCTTTATATCGTCCTGGTCCTTTAGACACTGGAATGATAGATGAATTTATTGATCGTAAATCTGGTAAGAAGCAGATCAAATACGACCATCCTTTATTAGAAAGTATTCTAAAAAATACTTATGGAACTATTGTTTATCAAGAGCAGATCATGCAGATTGTGCAGACGCTCGGTGGATTCTCGTTAGGTGAAGCAGATCTATTGAGACGTGCTATGGGTAAAAAGAAACCAGAGGTACTTTTGCCTTATAAGGATAAATTTATCCAAGGCTGTAAGACTAATCCTCAAGCGGTTTCTAAGCCTATCTCTGAAGAGCTTGCAGAGAAGTTGTTTGAGCAGATGCTGGCGTTTGCGGAGTATTGCTTCAACAAATCTCACTCTACAGCTTATGGATTCGTTACCTATCAGACGGCTTATTTGAAAACTCATTATCCAGTTGAATACATGACGTCCTTGTTTATGTCGTGTAATGGTGATACAGACAGGATTAAAGTTTATATTGTAGAAGCGAAGCGCTTGGGTATTAAAGTTGTCCCTCCTGATATTAATTTATCTAATGTGGATTTCAGGGCGATAGTGAAAGATGGCAGTATAGTATTTGGTCTGAAAGCTATTAAAGGTGTGGGAGATGGACCAAGCCAGGCGATTATTGAAGAGCGTAATGAAGGTGGTTCATTTAAAAGCTTCTATGATTTCTGTCGTCGTGTGGATCATAAAAAAGTAAACAAGAAAACCATTGAATCCTTAATACGTTGCGGAGCTTTTGATGCTTTGGGTGCGGGACGTAAGGCGATGATGGATAATTTGGAAAGTTTTGTTGCTGATGCGAAACGCACTCAGGGAGATGCTTCTAAGGGACAATTTAGTTTGTTCGGTGCTGCTGATTCTGCTGTCGATGAAAGTTTCTTGATGACTCCTAAGTATATAAATGGCGAGCATGATGAATATCCAGAGCGTGATACTCAGGCTATGGAGTATGAATTACTTGGACTATATGTGAACAACCATCCGATGCAGGCGATGGCGGGCTTGGTTAATTGTTTAGCAGAGCAGTCTATTAAGACTTTGGAAGATAAAGGTGACGGCGCCAAAATTAAAATAGCTGCTTTGATTACCAGCTTCACGAAAAAACTTACTAAGACTAATAAAAATATTTGTATTTTAAATTTAGAAGATATGGAATCTAGAGTCGAAGCGGTGCTCTTCTCTAAAAAACTAGATGAGTTTGAAAGCATTATAGAGAAAGGAAAGCGTGTGCTTATTACTGGTACTTTATCTAAGCATTCTGAAGGTGATCATAGCGTGATGGTAGATAGCATGGAAGATCTTGATGGTATGGGTACTATAGAGTTTGATGTGGATATAGATCAACTTCAAGATTACTATCAATTCTTTCATTCGCTTAAATCATATATTGCTAAGCCAAGTAATCAAGGACGTAAGATCGTTATACTTAATCTCATCTCTGAGGGTAAATCCTGCAAACTCTCTCTGGGAGCCAAGTCTACTATCGCAGATTTTGAGATTACTGTTGATGGAGTTAAGAAATTAATTTCTAGTTCTTACATCGGTGCTGCAGTGGCGGTGTAGTTACATTAAAAAAATCAACGCCAAATACACTAGATATAGAGAACCACAGGCTAGCAATGTTTTATAGCTAATTTCTTTTTTAGTTTTAAGTACAGTAAGTAAAATGATGCTTGAAAGTATGGCAAGTCCTGCGCAAGCCAATGCTATAGGTGTTAAATGCCAAGGGGTTAGTATGATACCTATGACACAAGGTATTGATGCTTGAAATACCATCGCACCACTGAGGTTCCCCATAGCTAAAACGTCCTTGCCTTGTGATGACCAAATCCAACTGTTAACTTTTTCTGGTAACTCTGTAGCAATCGGGCTGATAATTAAGCTAAGTACTAGTGGACTAATACTTATCATTTGAGAAACATGATCTATCATCTCCACAAAACCATGTGCAAAATAAATAATCCCTGCTAAGCCAATCAGGGTCTGGATTACAACCGTAGTCATGTTTACTTTAAACTTTAAGTATCTTTCCATATAGAGTATCGGACAATCTTCAATTGCAAAATCACCGCTAAATTCTTGTTTAGAAGTTTTGTAGCTTTCTATTAAGTAATTGATATAGCAACCTACTATAAATAGTCCGATTATCACTCTTAATATGAAACTTAGATTGCCTGAGCATTCTGTTGGGAATGAATTGAAGCTAAGTAAGCCTAATAGTTTTACTCCTAATTCATTACTGCAAAGCGAATCCATAATTTGATTCATGTATTGAGTGGACAGTCCTGTCGCTAATATGCCAATAAAAAATACTTTCAGGAAGTAACGCAAATCTCTCTCCAAGTGAGTATTGTTGATTTGTAAATTTGTGCTTTTGCGTTGTTTGCGATGTACAAAAAGACTTAAACCTAATAAAAACATTGCCAGTGTAGCAAGCATGAAAGGCGCTCCAAGAATGGCTCCTATGGCTATGTCTTCTTTTCCTGCGATATTTTCAACGCCGCCGTTGAATGCCATGTATATAGCAACTAATGGAAGTATGGTTTCTGGTAATGCTGTGCCGACTGCGGCAAGTACGCTACCAGTAAACTCATGTCCAAGATTTAGTTTTTCGCCTAGATTCTCAATAGCGTTAGTGAAAACTTCACAGGATACTAAGATTCCCGCAAGTAATAAAATGATTCCAACCCAAGATGTTATATCTAGCATGGAGCTTATTATACTATGTCATGGTGTATGTATAAAAACCAGCTGAGCTGCTTGTTGGAAGTGTAGGAGAAGATGTAGGACGTGCTGCTGCAGGTGCTAGATCTTCTGGTACCGGAATTGCTTCTACCAAACTAGCTGAAGCTTCATCAATCTCCCTTTCAAGGATAGTTGCTAGTCGAGGATTAATTCTTCTTAAAACATCTATATTAGAAGGTACCTCTGTTTCACCGCGCTTTCTGTTTTGTGTTTCCATCTTGATTGCAATTTTCCCTGCTGCAACGGGTTTGATTGTATCTAATGCTATTCTTGTTGCATCTGTAATTCCTGGACTGGATTTAAGCTGGTGTATGATATTGTGACCATGTTCTCTAAAAGCTGGACGTTTACCCATTTGTCTGCATAAATAACCTATACCAGTTATTGCTGCAAGGGTAGTAGGACATCCTATTGCTAATCCTAGATAGCCAGAACTATAGAGACTAGCTGTAGCGGCAGTAGCCATGCTACATGCACCACTAGTTGCTGCTAAGGCTGTACTAGCAATTGTAGGTGCTACTACACCTGTTACTACACCTGAACAGAATTTTTGATTTCTAGCAAAATCAATTACTTGCTTTGGTATTGAAGTTGAACTTACACTTGTACTCATTTTATTACTCCTAAAAACCCCAGCTACTATTTAATAAGAACCATATCTTAGTTGGTCAATTGATTCACTTAGTCCAACCTCTCGTAATAAGGCTTCCTGTCTAGTTTTTGCAACATCTGCTGCGTATTGAAAGTTTTCTTTGCCAATAAGATTAGTTGGCATGAAGCTTTCCTCACGATATTTATTTTCACTTTTAATTCGCTCTAAGCTAGCAAGATGTTTTCCTATATTCTCTGCTCTTGTAATATCAAAGCCAGCTAGTTTTCTTTCTTGCTTTGCCTTTTTGTAAAGTGCTTCTACTGTGCTTTTTACAATATTGGCTTCTCGTTCAGCGATAACAGCATTAGCCTTTTTCCATTTTGAACCAGGAATATTTATCTTAGATTGCTCTCTAGCTACTTTGGTTCTTGTTTCAAGAGCTTCACTTTCTAATTGTTTAATACGGTTTTGAATTTTGGTTTCAATTTCTGTGGTGCTTGATTTAGATCGTGTATCTGATTTACCTGAAAATTTCACCTCTGCTCCCATTCTTTCTGCAACTGCTTCCATTTCAGATTTAATACCAGCTTCAGTAACTGCTTGGTCTTTCTTCGCTTCAGCAACAGCATTATCAGCTGAGTTTATTCGGTCTAATAAGGTACCACTGTTTCTAGCAGGTGCCTTCTTGGTTTCTGTAGTTTCATCACCCAGTAATCTTATAAATCTTACTAAATCTCTTGCAACATTTGCACCACCGCGCATTTGCGAGAACCCTGCTGCACTAGGTACTAGCATCATCATTCCATTGCCTGCATGTAGCATCGCAGAATGGTTGTAGCCCATACTAGATTCATGCTGAGTAAGTAATCCTAAATAGCCTAGTAATCTTTCTGTTACTGCTTCGACTAATCTAGTGCTAATGGAATCAATGAATTTTTCTGAAAAATGTTCAGAATCATTAGTATTAATTCGTGATCTATCGTGAGTAACGGCTACTCCACTTGTTGGTGCAATCATCTCTCTACCCTCCACGGTATTTAGACTTATGTCTATATTTGAAATTTTTAACTAAACCCTGCCTCTCCCTGACTAAGTTGGATATATATAGACTGTTTTTTTCATTTTTTGATAATAATTTATGATGAATTCACTGAAAAACGAAGTTTTCTAGTGCGATTTCTGGTGAATCGCTAAGATATAATGCTTCTCATGTCTCTTACTAAATCTAAAATCCAAGAAATTCAATCTGAAGCAAAACTAATCCTAATGCCCGTTTGGGCTCGTTTTGATGAGATTAAAGAGTACAATCAGATTAAAGTTATAGAGGCTTTTCGCCAAGCTGGTATACAAAACGTGCACTACAACTGGGCTACAGGCTATGGCTATGATGACCTCGGTAAAGACAAGCTTGATGAATTATATTCTATATACTTCAATACTGAAGCGGCTTTGGTAAGACCACAGTTAGTCTCTGGTACTCATGCAATTACTTGTGCGGTGTTGGGTAATCTCAACGCTGGTGATAGATTGGTTTGTATTGGTGAGCCTTATGATACCTTACAGACTGTTTATAGGAAGCTTGCTGAGAAGTATAAGATTGATTTTAAGGTTGTAGAGCCGACAATTTTAGTTCCGTCATTGCGAGGAGCCGAAGGCGACGAAGCAATCTCAAATCTAAAAACTGCCAAACTCATCTCCATCCAACGTTCTCGTGGTTATGAGTGGAGAAGCTCTTGGTCACTTGATTATATTGAAACTCTAATTAAACGTATTAGAGAGATTAATCCTAATGCGATTATTTTTGTAGATAACTGTTATGGGGAGTTTACGCAAACTCGCGAACCGACTGATATTGGTGCTGACATTATCGCGGGATCATTAATCAAAAATCCTGGTGGCGGTATAGTGGCTGCTGGTGCCTATATCGCTGGTCGTAAAACTCTAATAGATAATGCCGCTGAAGCGCTCACTGCACCTGGGATTGGCGCACATGGTGGTTGCATGTTTGATCAAACCAGATTATATTTTCAGGGTTTTTATTTGGCTCCTTTAATGGTTAGTGAAGCTTTGAAAGGTATGAGCTATGCAGCTAAAGTGTTCTCGGAGATAGGACTAGAAACTATTCCAGCCTATGATGCAGAGCGTGATGATGTGATCCAAGCAATCAAGTTTAATGATAGAGAGAAATTAATTAAGTTCTGTCAATTAGTGCAAAAATACTCTCCTGTTAATTCTATGTTTAGTCCTATTCCTTCTGAAATCAGCGGCTATGATGATGAGATCATTATGGCTTCAGGTTCCTTTATTGAAGGTTCTAGTATTGAGCTATCTGTGGATGCACCTTTAAGAGAGCCATATATAGGTTATTTCCAAGGTGGTCTTAGTTACGCACATACTCAATACGTAGTTAATAAAATTATAGAGTCCCTGTAACTTAATCCAGTCTTAATTTAAGTTTGATCTATTGTATTTGGTTTCGGCAACATAAGGGGATTTTATGCCAAAAGAATTGTTTAATAATACTGAGTTTCGCTTTAAGTTCGATAAAGCACTCTCTGATTATAATAGTGCAATAGAAAGTGATGAAGAGCCGCCAGTGGCAGCCAAAATATTTTTGAAGGCTACATTCGGTGCTGATGCTGATGCAGCTTTTGCGTATGCGTCAATTCTGGAACAGTTAAATGATGAGAGAACAGCTAGAACCTTGCAGGATATAGTTGTTAATGCTTATAGCGGTTAGAATTCAGGTTAATTCTTGATTGTTAGATAGCTCTTAATTTGCACAGGTCCATAGTTTTCTGTGAACTCATAGTAGTTAGCTTTCACTAATTTACCTTGACCGTTGATGTCAGTGCTACCTATCTTACCTCTAGTGATCGCTGTGAAGCGATGAGGTTCTTTGTCTACGCCTTCTGTATGTAGAGTGTATTTGATATCTGCGAGCATTCCTTCTGTTTCGCGCCAGATAGTATTGTAAAGTACATCCTTGCCAAGAAAACTTCCGCTAACCTCGTTCTTCATGAGCTTTCCATCGCTTTTGATAATTAGGTCGAGTATTTTAATCTTGTCGAGTTTAGCGCTTACTTTCATTTGAGCATTACGTGGCAAACTAAAACTCATAGTGTTTAGATACTCTACGTCAAACTCGTTTAATTTACCTTTGGCTATAACTTCTCTACCTAGTAAACCTTTGGCTCTAACTTCTATATCAAGTATCAAAGTCTCATATGGTTTACTAAACTTACCTTGCAAATCTTTTATATAAAAATATCTTTCTAAATGTGCAGTTTTTTTCTCTTTATATACATCAGCGTGAACCAAAGCTCTAAGAGGTAATATGGGAATATAGTTTGCTGCTAGTTTATATTCAGTATCAAACAGTGGGTAATTATGTAAGTTTGCGATACAACTAGCACTTAATTCTTGCTGGCAACTAGGTACCATTGGTTGCGCTGAAGCCGCCAACACCTGAAACGCGCATATAAAAGAAATGAGTTTTAGGTAGCTTTGGCGCATATCTATTCACCTTTTTCAATATTCCCAAGTTTGGCTTTAACGTGCTATTTTATCTTAGTGACGGCTTTATTCATGGAAATTACCGAAAACGCTGATATAACCAAGCTAACTACTTTGCGGGTAGTAGCTAGCGCTGAAAAATTAGCTAGTCCCAAGACAATTGAGGAGCTTATTCGTTTATTTAAGGATATTAAGGCTCAAAGCTTGAGTTGGAATATTTTAGGTGCTGGTTCTAATACTTTGCTTAGTTCTAGACCCTTAAAAGGTATTTTGATTTCTACTAATAATATTGATTTTGTAAATAAGATTGATGAGGTTACTTATGAAGTTGGTGCTGGTTTGCGTATGCCGCGCTTCTGCGCTTTGATGAGCAAAGAGTCGCTTGCTGGAACCGAGTTTATGGAAGGTATCCCTGGCTCTATTGGTGGTGGCATTGTAATGAATGCCGGTGCTCATGGTGCTGAGATTTCTGATATTTTAGTTTCAGTAAAGCTTTTAGATTTGGAAACTTTAGAACTGAAAGAATGGCAGAAGGCTGATTTGGCTTTGAGTTATAGGCACTCCAATATCAATCCCCATAAGCATTTGATAGTTTCTGGTACTTTTAAGCTCAAGCATGATGATAAAGAAGCGATTAGAGCTAGAGTTGTTGCGAATAATCAAGCTCGTACTAGTAAGCAACCTATTAAAGCTTACACTTGCGGTTGTACTTTTCAGAACCCGCTTCCTGATTATGGAGCAGGTAAGTTGATAGATGATTTAGGCTTAAAGGGATATCGTGAAGGGGATTTTATGATATCGAACCTGCATGGTAATTTCTTTGAAAATCTGGGTGCTGGTACTTCTTATGATTTTTGTAAATTAATGAAACATGTTCAGCAAGAAGCTCTCAAGAAAAATCTAATTCTTAAACCTGAAGTGAAGCCAATGGGTGAGTTTAGTGAGGAAGAGTTAAAGGTTTGGGGTTAGTTTCTTTCTTGAGAAAGCTCTGATTTATCTTCTCTTTCTTCTTGCCAGATTACATACCAGGTATAACAAAGGCAAATAACTCCAATTAAAACTGCTGAGTATAAGCCTGGTAATGCATGAAAATCATTTATTAATTGTTGCATGTTTTGCTTTCCTTTTCTTTTTTGCTAACACCCTTATCGCTGCGTAATATATATAGCCAATTATAGTAGCGATTTGTAAAAAACTATAATCTTTAATCCCTATTTTACCACTAAAGATGCTTGTAATTAATCCAGTTAGGATGATACTGGCTATAGTAGTACAAATAGTAGCAATTTGCTTCTTCTGATTTAAATTCATACTATTCCTTAAAAGCTGCTTGTATAACTTATAGCATACGAAAATTAAGCCACGGTGTTAACACCGCCATTATTATTTGGTGACTTGCACTAATTTTATTAAGTCCTGAAACACCTTTGGTGACTCGCTTTCACCATCATAATAAAAGTAAGTTTGATTTATTGCTAGCTCTTTAGCTTCGCTTGGTTCGTTTATGAATTGAGGTTTGATTAATTTAGGAAACTCTATTTTAATTACGTTGCCACGTTTATAAAACTCTTCTTTCCATGGGAAGTGATTATGGTAGTCAAGCTCTTGAAGTTGCTTCTGTAGCTGAATTGCTGTATTGATTTGGTCTTCGTTAAGCGTTTTGAATTTGGAAGTGAAGAGTTCTGTGTTCTTATTGCTGCTATGAATTACGGTTTCGTTAACTAATCCATTTCCAAACACTCTATATTCAGTGATTCTATCTTCGCTGATATTGCGAAATTCTATTTTATACAAAAGTCTAGAATCTTCTATCTGAGCTGAAGTGCAGGCGCTAAGTAAAATACAAAGTAAGTAAATGAAATGCTTCACATTATGATTTTAGCATTATACTTTCAGCTTTAAATTGCTTTTAAGTTTCTCTGCAAGACTGTAGTGAGTCATGTCGAACTGTACTGGTGTGATAGAGATCTTGTTATTCAGTAGTGCCCAACCATCAGTACCTTCTACTTCTAAGCCTTCTATTGGTTTACCTGCTAACCAGAAATATTTATTACCACGAGGATCTTGTCTCTCTTCGTAATTCTCTTCGTAAGCGCGATTGCCGAGGCGAGTGATTTCTGTGCCGCGATAATTTTCTCTTGATCCAGGTGGGATGTTGATGTTGATAAAAGTTTTAGGTGGAATGAGTTTAGGTAAATCATTGCTGTTGATGAAATCTAATATCCATGAAGCCGCATCACCAAACTCCTTAGAACTATAGCTGTATAATGAAGTAGCTAATGATGGTACTCCTAAGAGCATGGCTTCCATCGCCGCTGATACTGTTCCTGAGTATAGGACATCTACTCCTAAGTTAGGTCCGTGATTTATTCCTGATATCATTAAGTCGAATTTTGTATCCTTGTAAAGCGCTCCTAGAGCTATCTTCGCGCAATCTGCTGGAGTACCAGAAGTCATGTGCGAGCCCTTGGTGTTCTTAATCATGTCACTGGTTTTAGCGTGACTTACCATTAATGGTTTGTTGAGACTCATGGAATGCCCTGTGGCAGAGCGTTCGCGGTCAGGCGCACAAACATAGACCTCATGATCTTGTGCTAGTGTCGCGGCTAAAGTTCTAATACCTTCAGCCCAAATTCCATCGTCGTTACATACTAAAAGTTTCATATTATTAGTATATTCCTAGCTATATTCAAACTTAAACGGTAAGATAATCTTAATTGCCTGTAAGTGCTCTAGCGTGATTTTTTACTGCAGTAATCGCATTAGTTCGTTTATATTTAAAACTTCTATTTCTAATTGATCTTTAATAATTTTCCGAGTTTTGCGTATATCATTGCAAACAATATAAAGTTTGGCTTCTGGATAATGTTTATTAAAAACTTCGATATTTTTTAGATCATGATTTTTATCCTGTAATTTACATTCAATTGCTATCGGTTGTTGCCCCCGCTTGTTAACTATAAAATCAATTTCATGCTCTTGTTTATCACGCCAGTAATTAATGTGTGTACCGCTTCCTTGGAGCTTTGCCATTAATTCATTAAGTACAAACTGCTCCCAAAAATTCCCCAAATCTTCATTTCTTAATTCAGTCCAGCCATTAAAGTAGCAAGTAAAGCCGGTGTCAAAGGCGTAAACCTTAGGAGCAGAGATGATTTCACTGGATTTACGTTTATGGAATGGTTTAATCACATAAGCGGTATAAGTAGCTTCCATAACTTTGAGATAATTGGCAATAGTAGTATGACTTACCTCACAATCACTACTGTAATTAGTAGCTTGGAAAATGCCACCGCTGCGCATCATCACTAACTGAAAAAATCTTTCAAAGGAGGATTTCTTTTCTAGGCGAAAAAGTTCTTGAATATCTTTTGCCCAAAACGAATCCGCCCATTCCTGAATGTCATTTTCAGGAAAAGTTTGGCTTGAGAAAAAAGGAGGTAGACCTCCATACAAGAATCTATGCTTGAAATCTATTCTTTGACCAGCTTTCGTAAAGTCTTCTAGATCTTCACTAATCATAGGTGTTAGCAAAATCTCAATTTTTCTATTAGTTAAAGTATCTTTGAATTTTTTTGAAGCTCCTAATGACGAAGATCCAGTTGCTATTACTTTTATATCTTTGTAGTGGTCAGTTATAATTTTTAAAACTTCTGAAGGGTTTTTGAGACGATGGATTTCATCTAATACTATTTTTTTTGAACTTAAAGAGCTTAAAAAACTTTCTGGATCATTAATACGCTCCCGGACTCGAGGCAATTCGCAATCAAAGTATTCTATGTCGCTGATTGACTGCGTTAAAAACGTTTTGCCTGTTCTTCTTACACCCTTAAGCCAGATCAGATTCTTGTGTTTCCAAGCTTCTTGAATCCGATTAAGCCAAAATCGACGTTTTACCATATGCAAGCATGTTAGCATATAGTCTAACTATTTGCAAGTATGGTTGCAAATAGTTACAGGTTATTCTAGTAATGATTGAAGCTTATTGCCAAGTTCCTCAGACCATTTCTTATATGTTTCGTTAGAAATTATCCCTGAGAATACTTTGCCGAGGGACTTACCGATTGGATCTAAAATTCTGGTGATAGATTGTTCTGCTAAAAATACTGAAATTAATGGACGGATAAAATTGATTACTTTGTTTGGTATGACTTTGGTTTTGTCATAGATTAGGTTTTGTATTTTATCGCTAGCCATGATTATTCCAGTAGGTCCAATGAAGGCTGCCACTAAATCTTGTATCGAAGTTTCAATGAAAGTTTTTACGTTGCCTGTTCCTAAACCTCTAAGCACGGCACGCGCAGCACTAGATGCAAGTGCTGCACCCCAAAAGCTATAGTAGAGCGTGTTTGAAAGCCACTTAGGGAAATGCCATTGCTTCATACTTTCTTCTAAAGCTGTTGCAACTTCATTACCAAGCGCGCTTGCTATGCGAAATTTATTCTTATCATCTAATAAATTATCAACGGCGAATTTTAATACCTTAGTACTAGTGTCGTTGAGTTTGTATCTCTCTTGCCATTTAGGTAGTATATGATCGTCGAATTGTTTGATGAGTTCTGCATCATGGATATCGGCATGCAGGTGATGTATTTCGTGATGATGGTTCTCAGGATTATAGTTCTCTGATTCAGGGCGTGCAGTTTCATTAGTCGTTTGCTCCTGCAAAAGACTATCTCCTAGCTTCGGGATAGAACCATTTAGCCTCATTAAATCAAGTATTTATATATACATAATATATGATAGCATAATATGGTTTTAGAGGACTGTTTTGCTCTCAACCTAGTGTATTTGCAATGCAAGCAGCTGATAATTGGAGTTATATGAAATATCGCAGTGGCATCTTAATATTTCATGTTATAATGAAGTAGTATTTCGTTATGGCACAAATAAAACGTCTATTAAAATTACCTAAAAAGCCTCAAGAAAGTTTTTTTTTATGGGGACCTAGGCAAACTGGTAAGAGTTCACTTTTGAAAGAACTTTATTCTGATTCATTCTATGTAGATTTATTACAAACTTCTGAATATTTGAAATATTTAGAAAAACCTTGGTTGCTTAGAGAAGAAATTATCGCATTAAAAGCATCAGACCAAGTTAAGATTCTTTCTCACCCAATTATAATTGATGAGATACAAAAAGTTCCTCTTCTGTTAGATGAGGTTCACTGGATGATTGAAAATCTCAAGCTGAAATTTGCTCTGTGTGGATCAAGTGCTCGTAAAGTTAAAAGAGGACATGCTAATCTACTTGGTGGCAGAGCCCTTAGGTACGAAATGTTTGGTTTTAGTGCAGCTGAACTGAAAAGTGATTTTGATTTAGAACATATTCTTAACTCAGGTTATTTCCCTCGGCACTATTTTAATCAGTCCTATGAAAAGCTCATCAATAGTTATGTCAAAGACTATTTAAAAGAAGAAATTGCAAATGAAGCACTCGTAAGGAATATACCGAACTTTTCCAACTTCCTTAGTGCGGCTGCATTGTCTGATGGAGAACTAGTAGTTTATACCAATATTGCAAGTGAATGTTCTGTTTCATCAAACACAGTAAAAGAATATTTTCAAATTTTAGAAGACACTCTTCTTGGAAGGTTTCTACCAGCTTATACAAGGAGACCTAAAAGAAGAACAGTTCAGTCTCCTAAATTTTATTTTTCAGATATTGGTATTGTTAATCATTTATGCAAGAGAGGTAAGATTGTGCCAAAGTCTGAACTCTTTGGAAAAGCTTTTGAGAATTGGGTTTTTCATGAGCTTAATACTTATAATGCTTATAATGATAAGTTTCTTGATTTTGCTTATTGGAAGTTGACTACCGGAGTCGAAGTGGATTTTATTATAAACGATATGGAATATGCTATTGAAGCCAAAGCAAGCTCTAGAATAGAAGATAGACAAATGAAAGGACTGAGAGAACTAAGTAAAGATTTCCCTGATCTTAGAAAAAAAATCATTGTTAGTTTAGTAGATAAGGATCGAATAACCAGTGATGGAATTGAAATTATTAATTATCAAAGCTTTATTAGAAAACTTTGGAATGGTAGTTTACTAGGCTAATCGCTCAAGTATAGAACCATTTAGCCACATTAAATCAGATATTTATATATACATAATATATAATAGCATGGTGGGGGATATTTGTTACTGATTCTGGGTTTCATTGTCTTTCATCGTGACAAATACCTTCCATTTATAAAATAAAGCTCGGAATTCTCTATGTAATTCGCCATTAGTTAAGGGTACTTTTTCTTCGTTTTCTGTTTTTAGACCTATTGCATTTAAGACTCTACTTAATTTATTTTTGGTTGTTTCATCATCGCTTCTATTAATATCAGTAATTTTTGAATGTATTAAATTAGTTAAAGCTGTGTTGAAAATTTCTTCTTTTTGTTCTGGTTTATAGTCTAGATTTTCGGTTTGAGTTTTTATTCTCGTTTTAATTTCATTTAAATTGATTTTTAACACTTCTAGCAAGGAACTTAGTTCTGGGCTAGGACGATTTGCATCATTAATGCTTATTGATTCAATGCTTGATGATATTGATGGTATCGAAGGAGCATAAGAGCTAATCGTATGATATAGATTTGGATATTGTCTTGCTAATTTTTGGGAGTTTTCTTCTAGATGTTTGCGTAAGCTGTTAACTACGGCACCGTATGAATCAGTATCAAAATCATTACTTGTAAATAATCCTCTATTTTGAGTATAGAAATTCATTAAGTCTTTTTGTATAACAGGATCACCAGAGACCTGAGTTATTTTTAAGAGTGGTTGGCTTCTGAAATCAAATCTAGTTAAGAAATCATGACTATCTTCAGCAGAAGAGTAGTCAGAGAAATGACCACTAAATTTATCTAGAAAATTGGTATTCATGAACTTATATCCTGGTCGATCAATTAATCCAGTAGGGAGTCCGTTGACTTGTTCTTGCCTTGTACCTAAATATTTATTTCTAAGATCGTCAAAAACTCTTAACATTATTGATTTGATTTGTGTCTGATTTAATGACTTAGGACTCTCTACTAATGAATGTTCAGTAATAAAAGCTCTTGCTTGGTGATTGTCACCTGGAGCCATTATGGCATCAACAAAAGCAGTTTTAAATGCTTCTCTAAAAGAAGGATCTCTAGGATTTACATTATTGAAATTTATGCCTAGTGCATAATTTTCTTTAAGTTGAGTCTCTTGTTCATTAGTTAAAGTTCCAGGAACAAGAGATTGAAGTCTAGTTGTAGAGTCTGCTGATGACATGTCTAGGTTTAATTCCTGAATAGCTTTACGAGCAAGTTCTTGATTATAAGTTTTATGGGCAACTTTGAAAAAATTCAAAAGTAAGTCATACTGATCTTTAACATCAAGTGTTTGAGCATTGATTAATTTTTCTCTTAATCTGCTAGCTATACTTCGTAGTTGGGAATCAGGATGATTTGAGTCTACTAAATTAAAATAGTGTACCCAATCTTCAGCTGTATTGAATCGTGGTAAATCTTGAATATTAAACTCACTTACAGTATCTAGTTCTACTAATTTTGAATCATTGTCTGATTTAGTAATGGGTTGAGCTGGGTTTTGATTAAATACCTGATCTAGAGCAAGTATAGTTTCAACTTGTTTGCTGAAGTCATTTTTTGTAAAGTGTTTTAAAATATAATTTCTGCCAAAAGATTCTTCTAATAAGGACTGTAACTCTCTGTTATCATCAGGATTAGTTAAATTTGCCGTTCTTATTAGTCCAGCTAGTCGTTGTATCTCTACTAAACCATGATTGAATTCTGGATTATTGACAATGGATACATCTTTAAATGCAGAGTATAAGGTCGCAAATATATTCTCTGGTAATGTTTGATTTGGCTGTCCATTTATATTAGTGTAAGTTAAAAATGATGGATTAGTTTTGGCTTTGCTTTCAGCTTGTTTCAACCATAGATTAACTTCTTTTAGAATATTGGAATTATAATCATTTGATCTTTCTGCCTGAGGCTTTAAAGCTTTAAATTCTAAATCATCTTTCTTGTCTGCTCCGATGCTGATGTTTTCAGATATATATACGCGAAAATCTATACCTTGAGGATATTGAATCCATTTACCTTCTTTATTTAATATTCTATTTGGTAGTTTATTACAATCAATATCTACTAATACCCCCAATCGTGTTTCACGAAGAAAACAACCATCGGATACGGTGAAGTGTTCAGAACTCATTGTGGGAGGTGTAGTGAAAAAACTTTTAACTTGTGGTCCACTATGTTTGTATTTTTTCGCTATTTCTTGAAGTATAGTTTTTTGATTATCATCTAATGCTAATGCTGTAATAAACTCTTCAGATGTTTTCTCGTTAGTAAAAGTAAAATCTTTAGCCTTTAATGTTTCTTTTAAATCTGAATAGTCTACAACTTTACCGCTAAGTACTAGTTTATGATCTCCACTGTTATTTAGGATGAATAATTCCATTATTGTAGTATTCCTCTATTGCTGTTTTACTGTTAATGTTTTTTGATATTCGTTATGTAAAGTAGTTAACAAATCTATTACGCTATTACTGTCGGATTTTGATAGTCCACTAAGTTCATCAATGATCTTTTTATCAGCAGGATTCTCTTTGTTAATAGGTTCACTCCGTTTAATCATTGTATGTAAATGCGTTGTATCCAATGTTGTTGAGTTGAGGTATGGGAAGACAAGATCATTCCTGTATAATTCTGCTACGTTTTTAAGAAATTGTTCTGCTGTCAATTGAGGAGTAGCAGCTCTCCTTTCTGCAACAGCAGGTTCTTCTGTTTTTGCCGTATTATTACCTTTAATCTTTGCTTCTGTCAAGTTTAAGAATTCTTGGATCTGCTTATAGTCTTTTGTTCTTTTAGAGGTTTCTGTAAGTTCTAATTTGCTCATTTCTTCTGCAAATTCTTTTTTCGAAACTTTGATTTCATCGATTTCACCATTTTTGTCTGAGGTATTTATTAGATATTTATTCTTATCCCAACCGTCACCAGAAGTTATAGTTGCTATCATTTCTGATTCATCTGGTAACCTGAATGTTAATGTGAGAGCTTTCTTGTCTTCTTTTAGTTTGGCAGTCATATGCATTTCACCGTCAGCACTGTTTAAATTGTTACCAGCGATATAAGCACCGATTGCAAGTCCACCAATAGTCAGTGTAGGACCTGCTGCTTTGTTGGCTAATGATGGTATTTTAGAGAATAAGGATTTCATTTTAGGCCATTTTGTTTGAGTTTTAGGTACATCTTCAATAAGCTCAGCTATTTTTGCTACTGCACTTTTCGTTACTGTTTCTGCTGTATCGCCTGAAGCATTTGCTACTTCCGGATTAATTAAAGCAGCAGTACCTTGGGCTTTTTTTAGGTTCTCTTGTGCAGTTTTAAGGGCTAATTCTAGTTGTTGTTTGACCTGTTTAGCTTTGAGGATTTGATTCTTTGCTATAGCTTCTTCAGCTTCTTTAACAGCTTTCTCTGCAGTCTTTACCGCATCATCACTGATGCTACTGATAATGTCGTCAGTCTTATTGACTACTTGAGTTAGCCATTCTTGTACATCTTTTGTACTAGCTTTTTCTTTTATAGCCTTAAATAAATCTTTGGCTGTATGATGCTCGTCGGGATTGATACCTAGTTTTTTAAGCTCAGTAATTATCTCATCATTAAGCTTTGGTTTCGCGAATTCATCTATTCCTTCCTTTGTAAGTGATTTAGCAATTTGAGTAGCGAGGATTTTTAATTGATCATCCACGATGGTAGGTTTTCTTAGTAATTTATATATGCCATAAGGTAATGAAGTTGCAGTTATAACTACAGCCCCTTTTCCTAATAGATCTTCTCCGTTATGAGTTCCTCTATCTGAAGTTAGATCTAAGTCTCTTGTATCGATTGCTTTGTCTAAAGTTTTGCTACCAGTGGTTACGCTTGTAAAGACTCCTCCTTGTCCCTGAAAGCTTATAAAATCATCACTTTCATCATCAGCTGTTGCTGTTGCTGGTGCTGGTGCCTGCTCCCCTGGCATTTGTCCTGCAATTAATGGTGTTAGTAATAGTAAACTCTTAATGTCCATACTTATACAAAGTCCCCTATTTGTATTTTTGATAATTACTTAGTTAACTACTTGTTAACCTTGTGTGTAGCATTGTGCACCTTTGATATTGGCACAAACTTTATTGTTATAAGCTAGATAGTTTACGGCGTTATTTTCTCTATTAACAGATGAGGCTATCATTGCTAATCCTTGACGGACCATTTTTACGAACTGGTCTCCTGATATTTTACCTTCAGCGCGTAGTTTCCATGCTAAATCTTGGAGGTTAGATCCATCTGCTCCTAACCCAGTTATGCTAGCCATGCTGCTACCACCAACTCCATTATTAGAACCAGCACCTATGTTGCTAATTAAGCTTCCTATACCGATTCCTATGCTACTACTATTGAAAAAATTTACCATACAATTTACCCCTTCTATTTATGCTGTTTCTGTTAATTTTGAAGAATGTTTTTGCAACTGCTTATATGCTGTTGTTACAAAGGCTCTGTCTATGCTTTGCATCTCAGAAAAAGTAATCATTGCATTTGCTATATCTCTCATTCCTTTCATTAGCTCTGGGCTTTTGAGAAGAGATAGTGGATTGTTCCCCTTAGCTCTACTCTCAATCCCACTCTGTAATTGCGTTACAGGTAGCCCGTAGCGAAAATCATTTGTTCCTATATTGCTTAATGCCATTTTTATCTCCTGTTAACTAATTATGCAAATTGTTCTGCTTTATCAGTCCATCCTTTGCCTGCTTTCGCGTACATAAATACGATCTTACGTTGTAAATCTATGATCATGTTAAACAAGGTCATAAATATACCTATGTCTTTTTGAATTCTAGAAGCTAGTGTTGGATCTTTTTGAATAGCAGCTGATTGACTTGCTTCTTCTAAAGTATTGATTGACCTTGATAAATAATCTAAAGCATTTTCTCCATCAATATGTCTTAGTTGTTCTTGATGTTTCTTATCCAGAAGATCATTATAATTACTGTAGCTGGATCCAGTTCTATTCGTATGTGATTGTTTAGCAGTACTTTTAGATCTACTATCTTGTGGTCGTATATCGTCCATTATCTCTAACTTAACTGCATCTGCTTCTTTTTTTGGTGCTGCTGGTGCATTTGGTGCTGCTGCTGCTGGTGCATCTGTTGTACCTGTTTTAGCTGCTGCTGCTGCATCTGCTTTTGGTGCTGCTGCTGCACCTGCTTCTTTTTTTGGTGCTGCTGCTGCATCTGCTTTTGGTGCTGCTGCTGCATCTGCTTTTGGTGCT
>JACCDV010002972.1_pt1 | contig 97737 bp, 78 predicted proteins | sample 7446131 | NCBI WGS metagenome assembly JACCDV01 (sample SAMN15323448, study PRJNA562643) | freshwater metagenome | isolation source: river surface water | place: USA:Blue River Watershed | collected 2017-08-17 | reverse complement strand
GTGAGACTGCTGCTTATGGTCATATGGGTCGTAAGAACGAAGTTGTTACTAAAACTTTCACTACTCCAGATGGTAAATCAAAAACAATGAAAGTTGAATTGTTTACTTGGGAGAAATTAGATTATGTAGCAAAGGTTAAAAAAGCCTTTGGTTTAAAATAAGTCATTTTATAAATAAGCATCCCGTCTCGACATAAATTGGGACGGGATTTTTATTTTAATCCATAACTTTGTTCAATGCAGGAAAGAAACAATAGGCAAGACCGACCAGAGCGTTCAGACAGATCTGGAAGGCCAGATAGAAAATTTAATGGCCAAAGAAGATTTAGTCCAAGACCAAGTTTCACGACTGAGCGTAAATTTATTATTGGTCGCCAACCCTTGATTGAATCTTTGGAGTCTGGGGCTAATATTGAAAAAATATTAATCCAAAAAAATGCACAGGGTGAAGGGTTAGACGAGATTAAACAATTTGCAAAAGCAAATACCATTCCGGTTCAATTTGTGCCAATAGAGAAGTTGAACGGAATGACTAAAGCAAATCATCAGGGGGTCTTGGCTTTCATTTCGAATGTAAAATATTTAGACTTACAAGAAGTTATTGACTTTGTTGTTGCAAAAGGGGAGACGCCATTGTTTATGATGTTGGATGGCGTAACTGACGTACGCAATATTGGTGCAATTAGCAGAAGTATACACTGTTGTGGTGCACAAGCATTAATTATTCCAGATAAAGGTGTTGGTGCCTTGAATGAAGAAGCATTTAAAAGTAGCGCAGGCGCATTAGAGCATATCCATGTAGTTCGTGTGAGTAGTTTATTAAAAGCGGTGGATGATTTACATATGAATGGCATTCAAGTTTTTACAAGTGAAATGCGTGCAGATAAGAATGTACATGAATTAGATTTAACGATACCTAGCTGTATCATCATGGGAGATGAAGGCAGAGGCGTTCAGCCTTATTTAGCTAAAGCGGCTGATTATTTCTTCAAAATACCAATGGCTACTAATTTCGACTCATTTAACGTTTCCGTTGCAGCAGGTATTATTTTATACGAAGCGATGAAGCAAAGGTTGTTTCCTGTTAAATAATAGGCAAGCATTATGAAATTAAAATTAACATTAGAAGCTAAGCCATCTAAGCATAATATTGAATATGCGGACAAACTCATGTTAATTGGTTCTTGTTTTACTGAAAATATTGGGGCAAAGTTTAGGGGGCATTTATTTAATGTGCATGAAAACCCTTATGGAATTTTATTCAATCCCATTAGTGTTGCTTCATCTTTGAACGAAATAATAGCGTTGAAAGTTTATACTGGCGAAGACCTATTTCAACACAATGAATTATGGCATAGTTGGAATCATCATAGTCGTTTCTCAGCAGTTCACCAAGAGGAGGCTTTGGAAAAAATAAATACTTCGATTTCTCAATCACATCATTTTTTAAAGTCGGCTAATCGTTTGGTGATTACTTTGGGTTCTGCATGGTTGTATCATTTAACTAGTGAAGCGCCATTAGGGAAAGGTCAAGTTGTTGCGAATAACCATAAAGCACCTTCTGATTGGTTTTATAAAACTTTAATGCAGCCGATTATTTTAATTGAGTTACTGCAAAATCTAGTTGAAAACTTGCATCAGTTCAATCCAGACTTACATATTACATTTACAATTAGTCCAGTACGTCATTTAAGAGAGGGGTTAGTTGAAAATAATAGAAGCAAAGCCGTATTAATTCATGCAGTCCATGAGTTAATTTCTAAGTCAGAAAAACTAGATTATTTCCCTGCTTACGAATATGTGATAGATGATTTAAGAGATTATCGATTTTATGCAGAGGATTTAGTGCATCCAAATTTTGCTGCTTCGGGTTATGTATGGGAGAAGTTGATAGAGACCTATATGAATGCCGAGACGCAATCCATTATGAAGCAGGTAGCTGAAATTCAGTTGGCTTTCAATCATAAACCCTTCTTTTCCGGCTCAATTGAACATCAAAAATTCATTCAGTCTTGTATTCGTAAAACTGAATCTTTATTAGTAGCCCATCCTCAGTTAGCATTACAAGATCATTTAGCATTTTTTAGGACTAGTGTAAGCAAATAATTACTACATTAGAGGTCTAAATTATTGCTATGCGCATCCTACCATTTTTAGTATCAGCAACTGTAACAGCTGGTCTAGTTTTTACATTAAATATTCAATTGAAATTAGGCGCTACAAAAGCACCCAGATTAGGTTATTTTTTATCTCCACAACATGGATTTTGGAAAAATGCCGAAAAGGTAAATACTAATTTTGATGCTTCAATTCTTGCGAATGATTTAAAAGGAGATGTGGATGTATACATGGATGATCGATTGGTGCCTCATATTTATGCAGACCATGACGAAGATGCCTATTATGTTCAAGGTTATCTACATGCAAAATATAGATTCTGGCAAATGGACTTCCAAACTAGAGTAGCTGCTGGTCGTTTAAGTGAAGTGGCAGGTGCAGATAAATTGTCAATAGATCGTTTTTTCAGAAGACTAGGAATGGTCTATGGTGCCGAAAAAACCGAAACGTATATCAATGAAAACAACCCTGTGATGAAAGCAACAGTGGATGCTTATACTGCAGGGGTAAATGCCTATTTAGATCAGATGGCTCCTGAGGATATGCCCTTTGAATATAAGTTGATGAATTTTGAACCTGAAAAATGGACCCCTAAAAAGACCTACTTATTTTTAATGTTCATGTCTTATGATTTGACTGGTAGATCTGCTAGTGCGGATTTACAATTAACCAATACGAGAGATTATTTAGGGTACGATCTATTTGATAAATTATATACGAATCAACAAGATTCTTTAGATCCTATTATTCCAAAAGGAACTGCTTATGCTGAACCAAGCATTATTCCAGTAAAGCCAGCAACATCAGATGTAGCTTATTTGAAAAAGGTAGCCAATGTGGATATTGCTAAAGTAGTTGAAACACCAGAAGCGCCAGACCCAAATAATGGCAGCAATAACTGGGCAGTGAGTGGCACTATGACCAAGTCTGGTAGGCCCATTGTTTGTAGTGATCCGCATTTGGGTTTGAATCTTCCTTCTTTATGGTATGAAGTACAAATCACGACGCCAACGCATAGCACATATGGTGCAAGTTTTCCTGGATCTCCAGCGGTGATCATTGGATTCAACGATAGTCTAGCTTGGGGTGTGACGAATGCAGGTAGAGATGTGTTAGATTATTATGAATTAAAATTTAAGGATACGACTCAAAACGAATATTGGTATAATGGTGCATGGAAAGCTGTAACAAAAAGGGTGGAAGTAATCAAAGTAAAAGACAGTGCCGATGTGGTTGAAAATATTTCTATGAGTCATTGGGGGCCTGTGATGTTTGATGCAGCCTATCAAAATTCACAATCAAAAGGCAGAACACTTGCAGTGAAGTGGACGGCACATAATCCATCTACAGGGGTGGAGACTTTTTATCAATTAAATAGAGCTAAAAATATTGATGACTATTCCAAGGCAATTCAATTATGGAAATGTCCTGGTCAAAATTTTGTAGTGGCGACAAAGTCAGGAGACATTGCAATTAAACAACAGGGTGATTTTGTAGCAAGATGGGATAGGCAGGGTGACTTTATTATGCCAGGAGAAGATAGTAGTTATGATTGGCAAGGGATTATACCTTTTGAAGAAAACCCAATGATCAAAAATCCAGAACGTGGATTCGTGAGTAGCGCAAATCAGAAATCGACGGATGCGAGTTACCCTTATTATTTAGGTACTGCAAGTTCGTTTCCTTTATATAGAGGTATTAGTGTTAACAAGCAATTGTCAACTATGTCTCAAGTGACAGCGCAAGACATGCAAGCATTGCAGACAAATAACTATAATGTATTTGCGGAACAAGCAAGACCAGCTTTAATGAAATTCATCGAGATGAATCGTTTAAGCAAAGATGCGCAAAGAATGGTGCAGACAATGACTCAGTGGAACTTATACAATCACCCATCAGAAAAAGGTATTACGATCTTTAAATTAATTTGGGATAGTGTTGAATCTGCCGTTTGGTCAGATGAATTAGCTGGTTCAGTTATTCCACTAACAAAGCCTGAAGCGTTTGTTTTATTAGAACAAATGAATCGTGATACAAACTTTAGTGTTGCAGATGATGTTAGAACAAAGGACAAAGTAGAATCCTTAAAAGACCAGGTGATTGTTGGCATTGAAAAAGCAACATTGAAATGCCTTGAACTAGAGAAAGAAAATAAATTAAGTTGGGAGGCATACAAAGCAACGCGCGTTTTACACCTGACTAAAATTCCAGCATTAAGCAGGTTAAACTTGCCAATTGGCGGAGGGGTGAATATTATTAATGCAACAGGAGAGAATCATGGACCAAGTTGGAGAATGGTCGTTCACTTGACGGACGAGATAGAAGCTTATGGCTTGTATCCTGGTGGACAAAGTGGCAATCCAGGAAGTCCTTATTACGATAGTTTTGTTGATTATTGGGCAGCTGGTAAATATTATAGATTACTTTTTTTACCTAAGGATAAATTAAAGCAACATGAAAGAACAAAATGGCATATTCAATTTAAAAAAACTGCCGCTTAATTTATTATTTATTCAATTCAAAAATACTCAAAATGAAATTTATACTATCTATCATATTAGTTGCTTTAGTCACTTACGCAGTGGGCATTTATGGTAATTTACCTTGGTGGAGCTTTGTTGTTACGAATCTAATTATAGCTATTGCCTTACCAATAAAACCTGCCCAATCATTTATCGCTGGTGCATTAGGGGTTGGAGCTTTATGGGCTGGATTAGCATTTGGCATTGACCTTGCAAATAATCATATTTTATCAACTAAAGTAGCACAGATACTTCCTCTTGGGGGTTCTTATATCGCCTTAATCATAGTGACCGCTTTTGTTGGTGCTTTGTTAGGAGGTTTGGCCTCATTGACCGGTTCTTTTGTTAGAAAGCCGGAATAAATTTATTTATTTTCCTTTATAACGCAGAATAGCTGATTTTTATCAGCTATTCTGCGTTATGATAAAATCTATTTTGACTTATCTTTGTGTCCAATTTGCTTAATCTGTAATTGAGCTTAAATTAAATCATATGGCACAACTGCACAACCGTGTTTCTAACAAAGAGTTGAAACAAAAATTGTACGAAGAAAATTTTGAACGTACAACAATTAGTTTTTATCAGTATTTCCCGATTCAAGATCCAGTTAATTTTAGAGATGAAATGTACCGCGCATTAAATGCGATGCAAGTATTTGGTCGTATCTATGTTGCCACAGAAGGGATCAATGCGCAAATAAGTGTCCCGACCCATTTGTTTGAAATATTTAAAGCATATCTATATTCTTTTAAACCATTAAATGGGATAAGACTTAACAAAGCAGTAAATGACAATGGCAAAAGCTTTTGGGTACTTAAAATTAAAGTAAGAGAAAAAGTCGTTGCGGATGGCATCACTGATCCTAGTTTTAGCATGGAGAATAAAGGGAAGTATGTGAATGCGCAACAAATGAATGCGTTATTAGAATCGCCAGACACGATCGTGATTGATATGCGCAATCATTATGAATTTGAAGTAGGACATTTTGAAAACGCAATAGAAATACCATCTGATACATTTAGAGATCAATTACCAATGGCGGCAGAAATGATGCAGCCACATAAAGACAAAAATATCATCATGTATTGTACTGGGGGTATTCGTTGCGAAAAGGCGAGTGCTTATATGTTGCATGAAGGGTTTAAAAATGTATTCCACCTGGAAGGCGGTGTCATTCATTACGCAAACAAAATAAAGGAAGCCGGATTAGAGAGTAAGTTTAAGGGAAAGAATTTTGTTTTTGATGATCGATTGGGAGAAAAAATAACAGAGGATATCATTGCGCGTTGTCACCAGTGTGGTAAACCAGCAGACACACATACGAATTGCAAGAATGACGCCTGTCACTTACTCTTTATTCAGTGCGAGGAATGTGCAAATGAATTTAGTGGTTGTTGTACAACTGCTTGCAAAGAAGTGTATCAATTGCCTTTAGAAGAACAAGCCGCTTTAAGAAAGGGGGTAAAGAAAGGAATGCAAGTATTTAACAAATCCAAACAAAGACTTAGACCTAGATTAGGTATTGATATAGAGGTGAAATAAGCCCTAAATAGAATGCATAAAAAATCCCGACTTTGGTCGGGATTAATATTTTTATTGTATTCCAAGTTGGTGTAAAGCCGAACTGATTAATTCAATTGTTTCAGCTTCTGTTTTCGGTTCTGGTTTGAAAGCGTCTCCAATAATTTGTTCGTACAATTCTATATATCTTTTAGAAATTGTATCAATCCATTCCTCGCTCATGTTGGGGACAATTTGCCCTTCCTTGCCCATGAAATTGTTTTCGATGAGCCATTCCCTCACAAATTCCTTACTTAACTGTTTCTGTTTTTCTTGTTTCGATTGTCTTTCTTCAAATCCGTCAGCATAAAAATACCTAGAAGAATCGGGTGTATGAATTTCATCCATTAAATAAATGGTATCTCCAATTTTCCCAAATTCATATTTGGTATCTACTAAAATCAACCCTCTTTTTGCAGCAATTTCTTTGCCTCTAGCAAAAAGTGCTAATGCATATTTTTCTAAAATTGCCCAATCAGCTTCAGATGCTAAACCTTGTGCGATAATCTCCTCTTTTGAAATATCCTCGTCATGACCTTCGCTTGCTTTTGTAGAAGGTGTTATGATTGGGGTAGGGAAATAATCATTTTCTTTTAAACCTTCTGGCAGTTGAACACCACACAAGCTTCTTTTACCTGCATGGTAAGTTCTCCAGGCATGCCCTACTAAGTTACCTCTAACGACCATTTCTATCTTAAAAGGGGTACATTTTCGGCCTATTGCCACATTGGGTGCTGGTGTATTTATGAGCCAATTTGGGCATATATCCTTGGTTGAATCAAGCATATAGGCAGCAATTTGGTTCAAAACCTGCCCTTTATAAGGGATTGGCTTAGGTAAAATAACATCAAATGCTGAAATCCTATCACTTGCAATCATCACAAGTAGTTCATTTTCAATATAATATACGTCTCTTACCTTGCCATGATAGGTATTTTGTTGGCCTGGGAATTGGATAGGGTTCATGAAACAAAAATAAAAACTTTAACAGTATTTTGATAATTTTTTCTGTTTTGCCAACAATTTGGTATTTTGCCATACAATTCAATTTAAAAACAATTAATTATGACAAGATTACTAACTCGTTTTGGTCTATTTTGTGCAATTGCATTTACAGCAATTAGTGCGATGGCTCAAAATGCAGGAACAATCAATGGAACTGTAAAGAATGCTTCTAGCGGTGAAACCGTTGCTGCAGTTTCTGTAACAGTGAAAGGATCATCTGCTGGTACTTTTACAGATGACAAAGGAACTTTCAAATTAAATGTGTCTCAAAAGGCACCTTATACATTGATTTTTAGTTCTGTAGGATTTGAAAATCAAGAAATAGTAGTAAATGCAGGAACGTCTAAAGTAGATGTAAGTTTAAAACAAGCATTCACTTTAGGTACTGAAGTTGTAGTTGCGGCTTCAAGAGTTGCGGAGCGTATTTTAGAGTCTCCAGTTACGATTGAAAGAATCAACAATACAACCATTAAAAATGCGCCAGTATCTAACTATTATGACTTATTGGGTACTTTGAAAGGAGTAGATGTGAATACAGCTAGTTTGACTTTCAAAAGTATTAGTACAAGAGGTTTCAATGGTAGTGGTAACAACCGTCTAAATCAATTGATTGATGGTATGGATAACCAAGCACCAGGTTTAAACTTCTCAGTAGGTAGCATTGTTGGTTTAACAGAATTAGACGTTGATAACATCGAATTATTACCAGGTGCATCTTCTGCTTTATATGGCCAAGGAGGTATGAACGGTACTGTATTAATTAACAGTAAGAATCCTTTCAAATACCAAGGTTTAAGTTTCCAAATTAGACAAGGTATTAACCATGTTGACAATAAGCAACGTGCTTTAGCGCCTTTCAAAGATTGGACAGTAAGATATGCTAAGAAAATAGGCGATCGTTTTGCTTATAAATTTAGCATGCAATACACAGAAGCAGAAGATTGGAGAGCGACAAGCGATCTAAACTACTCAAGAACAACAGGTACACAAAATGGTCAATTAATCCCTGGTAACAGAACTTCTGATCCAAACTATGATGGTGTAAACTTTTATGGTGATGAAACAACAAGTTCTTTAGCTGGTGTTGGTACTGCTGTTAAGAGTGGTGTTTTAGCTTCTTTAGTAGGTTCCTTAGGTTCTACAGTAGGTACAGCTACATTTAATAACTTATACAATGCAGCTTTATTGTATCCAACTCTAGCTTCTTATCAAACTTTCTTAACTGCTGCTGGCGGTGCTGCCCTAGGTGCGAACGCTGCATTTTTATGGGGTGATAAAAGAGGCCATTTTAATGGTGTTAATGTAAGTAGAACAGGATATGCTGAAAAGGATATCATTGATCCAACTGCATTGAATGTGAAATTCCAAGGATCTATGCATTATAAGATCAACGATAATGTTGAAGCATCAATTGCTGCTTATAATGGTTTTGGAAATACAGTTTATACAGGTAGTGACCGTTATTCTTTAAAAGATTTAAGAATGGGCCAATACAAAGCTGAATTAAAGTCTAAGAATTGGTATTTAAGAGCATATACAACTTTAGAAAATTCAGGTGCTTCATTTAATTCTACGATTGCTGCTCGTTATTTCAACGAAGCATGGAAGCCAAGTACAACATGGTATCCTACTTATGCTGCAACTTATACCACTTTATTAAGTGCTGGTATGAATCAACAAGCTGCTCATGCTGGTGCAAGAGCCAATGCGGATGCAGGTAGACCAACTGGATTTATTGGTAACAATCCAATGTTCCAAGCTTTAACCAACACGCCAATCTCTCAAGGTGGTGCGATGTTTTTAGATAGATCTTCTTTACGTGTATTTGAAGGTCAATACAATTTGACTGAAACATTCGGTTTAGATAAGTATAACGCAGACTTCTTAGTTGGCGCTAGTACTAGACAATATTTATTGAATTCTCAAGGAACTTTATTTGCGGATACAGCTGCAAAAATCAAGATCAACGAAACAGGAGCTTATGCGCAATTGTCTAAGCGTTTCTTAGACGATTTGTTCAAGTTCTCAGTATCTGCTCGTTATGATAAAAATGACAACTTTAAAGGTCGTTTTACACCAAGAGCTACTTTGGTAGTTAAATTAGAAGAAGATCATAATCTACGTTTATCTTACCAAACTGCATACCGTTTCCCTACAACTCAAAACCAATGGATCAATTTATTGATTGGTGGCGGTACGAGATTGATGGGTGGTTTGCCTCAGTTAAGAAATTTCTACAATTTCAATACAAACCCTGCATACTCACTTGCTAGCGTAAACGCATTTGGTGCTTCTGCTTTGGCTGGTGCTCCAAATCCTGCTTTACTTCAAGTACAGGCTTTCCCTGAATTCAAGCCAGAGTCTATGAGTTCATATGAAGTTGGTTACAAGGGTTTGATTGCTAAGAAATTAATGATCGATTTCTACTACTATTTTGGTAAATATGAAAACTTCATTAGTGGTGTAACTGTATTACAGTCAAGAAATGCTGCATCTCCTAGTCCATTGGATGTATTAGATGCAAGCAAGCGTATTGCTTATAGTATTTCTACTAACTCTACTCAAGAAGTGAATACTTCTGGTTGGGGTCTTTCATTAGACTATATCTTGCCAGGAAACTTTACAGTTTCTAGTAGCATTTATGGTGACAAATTGGGTGGCGTTCAAGAAGGCTTTATTTCTTACTTCAATACCCCTAAGATGAGAGCAAACGTGGCATTAAGTAATAGCGGTTTTGCATTAAAGAACCGTCTAGGCTTTAGCGCAAACTATCGTTACCAAGATGGATTTACTTACGAAGGAACATTCGGAGTAGGTCAAGTATCTTCATTTAACACTTTAGATGCTGTTTTAACTTACAAATTACCTAAGATTAAATCTTTGGTGAAAGTAGGTGGTACAAATATTATGAACACGTATTATAACACAGCACATGGTAGTCCAGCAATTGGTGGATTGTACTATGTAAGCTTTGCTTATAACGTATTCTAGGCACTCAGATGGGTTAGTTAGTAATCCCTTCCCGATTTTTCGGGAGGGGATTTTTTTTGGATAAAGAAGTTCATTTTTCCTTGATAAACGTTATTTTTGCAATTCAAAATAAAAACGATTTTTCATGCGATCAATAGCCTTTAGAGAAGCATTACGCGAAGCGATGAATGAAGAGATGAGAAGAGATGAACGCGTATTTTTAATGGGAGAGGAAGTTGCTGAGTACAATGGCGCTTATAAAGTAAGTCAGGGTATGTTGGCTGAGTTCGGACCAAAGAGAGTCATTGATACACCTATTTCTGAATTAGGATTTACAGCTGTTGCCGTAGGTGCAGCACAAAATGGATTAAGACCTATTGTCGAGTTCATGACATGGAACTTTGCGGTTTTGCCATTAGACCAAATTTTAAACACGGCAAGTAAAATGTTAGCAATGAGCGGCGGGCAAATTGGTTGTCCAATTGTAATGCGAGGACCTAACGGTAGCGCAGGTCAATTAGGTGCGCAACATTCTACTGCTTTTGAAAGCTATTTAGCAAATATTCCAGGAATTAAAGTAGTGTCTCCATCTAATGGATATGACGCGAAGGGTTTATTAAAACAAGCAATACGTTACGAAGAAGATCCGATCATGTTTTTAGAGAGTGAAGTAATGTATGGAGATAAATGTGATGTACCTGAAGAAGAGTATTATATCCCATTAGGGAAAGCAGATGTGAAGCGACCAGGTAGAGATATCACAATTGTATCTTACAATAAAATGATGAAAGTTGCTTTGGCTACTGCCGAGGAATTAGAAAAAGAGGGCATTAGCGCAGAGGTAATTGACTTAAGAACAATTCGTCCACTAGATTGGATGACCGTTTTAGAAAGTGTTAAAAAAACAAATCGTTTGGTGATTATCGAAGAGCAATGGCCATTCGCTTCAGTATCATCTGAATTAAGTTACAGAATACAAAAAGAAGGGTTCGATTACCTTGATGCACCAATTAGAAGAATTACTAGTGCCGATGCCCCAATGCACTATGCGCCTAATTTGACTGCCTTAGCTATTCCAGACGTTACCCGTTCTGTTAAATTGGTGAAAGAGGTCTTACAGCAATATAAATAAGGTAAATCCTTGTTTTTAACCATTCAAACCATGGCTTGACAGCTAATAAATCTTTTTATATAATATCCCTCACAAAGGGATATTTTTGTATTATATAATTACAACTATATGGGCATGATACTTTTTATTCTTTATTGGTTAGGATGGCATATTGGAATTTTTATGATGTTAAAAAAAGCAGGGGTGCCTGCAAATAAAGCCATCATTCCAATTTACAATACATGGGAAATAGTGAAGCTTTGTAAAATACCTACATTCTGGTTTTGGCTACAATTGATTCCAATTTTAGGACAATTTGTGACTTTGTGGATCACCATCATTTTTGTGATGCATTTTAAACGTGTTAAATTAATACACCATACATTAGCTGTTTTAGCCCCATTCATTTATTTACCTTATTTAGGATTGGATAAAAACGAAAAATGGCATGGAGAAGAAGCGCTAGCGCATTACCATAAACCAGCATCAAGAGAGTGGGTGGATGCTGCAGTATTTGCAGTAGTAGCCGCAACCTTAATTAGAACATTTTTATTTGAAGCATTTGTAATTCCAACTGAAAGTATGGAGAAGACTTTGCTTGTGAATGACTTTTTATTTGTTGATAAAGTAACTTATGGCGCAAGAATTCCACAAACGCCATTGTCTTTTCCATTTGTTCATAATACTTTACCTGGTGCTCCAACCACACCCTCCTATTTAAAATGGATTCAATTAGATTACAAACGTTTCCCTAAGTTGAGAGATATTGAAAGAAACGATGTAGTAGTGTTCAACTTCCCAACGGGCGATACTATAATTAATTTACCAGAATTTGGATCCAAAATACCTTACTACGATGTGTTGAGAAGTCCACAATACAATAATGACAGGGCAAAGCTTCAGGCAGATTATCCAATCTTAGTGCATCCGATGGATAAAACCGATAACTACATTAAAAGATGTGTAGGCATTCCTGGAGACTTGATAGAAATAAAGAAAAGTAGATTATTTGTGAATGGCGCACCTGCATTGATGGCGCCCAATATGCAAACAGAGTATTTAGTGGAAACGGACGGAAGACCGTTGGCAGAAGACTTTATTCAAGATAGCTTGGGTATTAATATCAATGAAGCCACTTCAGATTTTCAATTTGTAGAGGGCAGACCCAACACATTCAAATTAAACATAACTGCATCAGCTGCTGCAAGTTTAAAGAGATTGCCAAATGTCAAGTCGGTGGCTATTTTTGAGGATCAAAATGTAGGATATACTTTCCCAAATGATATTACCCATTACCCATGGACTGCCGATAACTATGGTCCTATAAGGATACCTAAAAAAGGGGACCAGGTTGTATTGAATGATAGTACCATTGAGATTTATAGAAGGTTGATTGAGGGCTATGAAAACAATAAGATCACAAATTTGAATGGCCAATATTTGATCAATGGAAAAGCGACTGGTACTTATACAATACAACAAAATTATTATTGGATGATGGGTGACAACCGCCATAGAAGTCAAGATAGTCGTTATTGGGGTTTTGTTCCAGAAACGCATATTGTTGGACGTGCGGCATTAATTTGGTTTAGCTATAGCCAATCTATAAGATGGAATAGGTTGTTTAATTTAATAAAATAAGAAGCATGCAAAAGAAGTTTGAATTTGAATATGAAGAGTTTGACACAAAACAAGCAATGCAGGCAGATGACCTTGCTTTATTAAATGCTGCTTATGAGGCAGTGAAAACAGCATATGCACCTTACTCTAAATTTAAAGTAGGTGCGGCAGCAAGGCTTTCAAATGGACAAATCATCATCGGTTCAAATCAAGAAAGTGCTAGTTACCCTGTGGGCATTTGTGCTGAAAGAACTTTATTAAATAGCATAGGTAGTCAACATCCAAATGAAACGATTACAGCGATGGCGATTAGTTATATACCCAATGGAGCGGAATCAGATCATCCTTTGTCTCCTTGTGGCATGTGTCGTCAGTCTTTATTAGATTACCAGATAAGGTATAAGGCCCCAATTAAGCTAATTTTGGCAGGAAAGACAGGGAAGATTATGATTATACCTTCTGCTGATTATATTCTGCCATTTGGGTTTACTGGATCGATTTTAGGTAAATAAGGTCTTGCGCCTAGGCAAATAAAGTTTGCACGCCCAATCCAATTCTAAATTCATGTTGCAATAACCATTTTTTTCTAGCCAAACCCCAAGCATAGCCGGTTAGATTTTTATCAGAACCAATGATTCTATGACAAGGAACAATAATGGCAATTTTGTTTTTGCCATTAGCAGAGGCGGCAGCACGAATTACTTTTGGGTCCCCTAATTTTTTTGCTAATTCAGCATAACTCATCGTTTTTGCATAGGGCACTTCGTATAACTCTTTCCACACTTTTTGTTGAAAATCAGTGCCGGCTTGATGAATTGGAACGGTGAATTTTGTTCTAGTGCCATTAAAATATTCAATCAATTCATCGATACATTGATGAATTATCTGCGGGCTTTCCTTATCCATTTCACTGACAACAGAATCAGTGTCTTCTAAGAAGACAAGTTCGTGAATACAATCTTTATCTGCGATGAGTTTAATTCGACCAATTGGGCTTGTATAAATATGTTCGAATTTTTCTAACATCGCTTTATTTATTTGAAGATTGATCCAATAATTCAGCTAGTTCAATAAGGTCGTCACGTTTAAACTGTAGGGTGGGACTTTGAAAGCATTTAGCAAATTCAAGGATCATTTTTTTAATCACCCTTTGGTTAGAAAGTCGCTTGTAGTAAACAGTCTTTGGCTCAATATTATGTCTTAAAAAATATTGGTCCATATCTTTTTGTGAGAAGGGATGTCCAGAAGTGCCTTCGACATAAAATTGTATAAACTCTTGAGGGTTAGGCACAATTTCATGCGGCTCCCAATCGGCACTAAAATAGGCAAGTATACATTGCTTTGGGATATTAATCCATTCAGCATGAATTTCTAATTGCTGACAAAGTTCTGCATAAATCAACGAGTTTGCGAAAGCATTACCTGGCTTTGATTGCAGGGGAGAGGAAACTAAAAAATCTTCAGGATTTTCATAATTCACCTCAACGCCTTTTATTTGATAGTAGCTAAATAAAATGTTACGAAGTACATTGGCTTGCTCAAGTGGCGTTAAATAATTATTTAACTCTAACCATATATTACGACGAATTTTTTCTAATTGATGCCTTAAGGGGTCTAGCGCTAAATCTGGGAATTGGAATTTTACAAGAATTAAAGCTCCTTCAAAAAGAGAAGGTTTTGGTTGTGTACTCCATTCAATTATTTGTTGTTGAATATCTTTTAATCGAAGCTTATAAATCATTCTTTCGATACGCTCTAAAGTGGTTTCTTCCAATGTGTTCTCCCAGAGATTTTCTAGGTCAGGGATAATCGGAGTACCATAGTCTAATAGTCTGTCAGCTATCGTACTAAATACTTCCTCATCTGGATCGTCGATGAGGCTAAATAATGCTTTTATTTCTTCCGTTTTTTGTAACATAATTGAAAAGTTCCACCTATTTCTTGTTCAAATTGACGTAAAAAAAGTTAAACAAACGAATCAAGTTATCCAACTGTTGTGGATATATAAATTGATCTATTTATGTAATAAATTTAAATATCAAACGTTCACTTATTTTTAGCATTTTTTAAGCACCTTTTGTACAATTAAAGCCTTACATTGCATATACTAAAGTCTAAACTCGTTTATGCAAAATCAAACTGTTTCTATCCCTAAATTCCCTGTAGTGAACAAATCATTGCATGCTGAATTAAAGAAAAGAGTGAACCAATATTTAGAGGAACATACTATACGCGGCACAGGTAATTATAAATTATTTACCAAGGCAGCTATTTTAGTTAGTTTATTTTTTATCACTTATATACATCTTGTATTTTTTACGCCCCCTACAATCATTGCTATTTTTGAGTGTTTGTTTTTTGGTGGTTTAATTGCTGCTATTGGATTCAATATCATGCATGATGGCAGTCATGGTAGTTTTAGTAGGTATGCATGGTTAAACAAATTAGCCTCTTCCTCTATCAGTATACTTGGCGCAAGTCGTTTTATGTGGAGTATGAAGCATGTGACTATCCATCATACTTACACCAATGTTGATGGGGTAGATGATGACATTGAAGTAGGTGTTTTCATGAGAATGGCACCCACTCAAAAACATTATGTATTACATCGTTTTCAACATATTTATTTCAGTATATTATATATGTTATTATATGTATTTTGGATTTTCTTTACTGACTACAATAAATATTTCAAGCAAAAAATTGGCAATATTCCATTGAAAAAAATGTCCATTGCAGATCATTTTGAATTTTGGATTGTTAAAATATACCATGCTGCAATTTTTGTGGTTATTCCAATTATGATGTTGGGATGGCAAGCTTGGTTAGTTGGATTTATTGTTAGTACTTTCTTCGCAGGTTTTGTTTTAAGCATCGTCTTCCAATTAGCGCATACTGTTGAGCATACAGAGTTTCCTGTAGCAATCCAGCCAGAGAATAGACTTCCTGATGAATTTGCGGCACATCAAATACAAACAACTGCCAATTTTGCTACTAAAAGTAAAATAGTAAGTTGGCTAGTGGGTGGATTGAATTTTCAAATCGAACACCATTTATTTCCTAAAATTTCACACGTACACTATCCTGCAATTAGCAAAATTGTGAAAGAAGCATGTGCCGAATTTCAACTGAATTACATTGAGTATCCAACTGTCTTAAGTGCGGTTAAAGCACATATTCATTTCTTAAAATCAATGAGCAAGCCAAGTCCTGCTATGGCCTAAAAATATATACTGATGATATAAAAAAGACCGCATCAATGATGCGGTCTTTTTTATAACGCTTAAAATGCTATGAAGCCTTCTTCTTACGAGCAGTTTTGCGCGGAGGATTCTTTTTCAATTCTTCAATAATCTCTTTTACTTCTTCAATGGTTAGTTCCTCAACCTTGTCTTGTTGTTCTTTTGTCAATTTAAAATTGCGTAAACCTTGTTTGATATAAGGGCCATAAGGACCACGTAATAATTGAATTTTTTCCTTTTCAAAGACTTTAATGGTGCGCTCGTCTTTTGCCTTTCGCTTTTCTGCAATCATAGGCGTCAATTCCTCAAGACTAACAGTATAAGGGTCCATTTCCTTGTTCAAGGAATAGAACTTCTTACTATGGGCAGCATAAGGTCCAAAACGACCGATATTGACAGTCACCTCTTCGTCTTCAAATAAACCTAAAGTCCTTGGAAGCTTGAAAAGTTCCATCGCTTCTTCATAACTTATGGTTTCGATACTTTGAGAAGCTTTAAGTTTTGCAAATTTTGGCTTTTCTTCTTCATCCTGATGTCCAATTTGAACCATTGGACCATACCTGCCCATTCTTGCAATCACTTTCTTTCCACTAATTGGGTCAAATCCTAGTTCACGTTCCCCTTTAGCTCTTTCTGCAGTTTCAAGTGTATGCTCAATGGTTTCATGGAAAGGTTGGTAGAAATTCTCCAACATCTTACTCCATTTCAACTTTCCTAAAGCAATCTCATCAAATTCGCCTTCAATTTTTGCTGTAAAGCCAAAGTCCATTACTTTCTCAAAATGCAATTTCAAGAAATCGGTTACAACTAAGCCTAAGTCGGTAGGGGATAGTTTGTTTTTTTCTGCGCCAGTAATTTCTGAAGCAGTCTCTGTTTTAATTACATCTTTTGAGTCCAATGAAAGTATTTGATACACTCTTTTAACCCCTTCTTTCTCTCTTTTTTCTACATAGTTCCGCTTCACAATGGTAGAAATAGTTGGTGCATAGGTAGAAGGTCTTCCAATACCTAATTCCTCTAGTTTCTTCACCAAACTTGCTTCAGTAAATCTTGAGGTTGGACGGCTAAATCTTTCAAGCCCAGTCATACTTATAAAATCAAGTACTTGTCCTTTTGCTAAAGGGGGTAATAGCGCTTCTCCATCAGACTCGTCTGTATCTTCTTCTAAATCATCGTCGTCTTTTCCTTCTAAGTAAACTTTCAAGAAACCATCAAATTTCATCACTTCACCACTCGCTGTTAAAGTTTCTTTATTAGTAGAAATTTCAATTTTGGCAGTCGTTTTTTCAAACTGTGCATCACTCATTTGTGAAGCAATCGTTCTTTTCCAAATTAATTCGTATAAACGATTTGTATCAGCATCATCTACCTTGCTCTCATTCATGTATGTAGGGCGGATGGCTTCGTGCGCCTCTTGTGCACTTTCGTTTTTATTTTTGAATTTTCTAGGTTGGTAATATTTGTCTCCAAAGCTAGATTTAATTTCTGTTTTGATTGCATCAATAGCCGTTTCACTCAAACTAATACTATCAGTTCTCATATACGTAATCTTACCACTCTCGTATAATTTTTGAGCAAGCAACATTGTTTTACTTACGCCATAACCTAATTTTCTAGATGCTTCTTGTTGTAAGGTAGAAGTTGTGAAAGGTGCTGAAGGCGTACGTTTTCCGTCTTTTACTGTAATGTCTTTGACTGTATATTTTGCACCCTTACATTCGTTTAAGAATATTTCCGCAGCACCCGCAGTCGTTAATTTCTGAGGGCCATCTGCCTTGAATTTTACTTTCTTTTTATTGATATCCAATGCAGAAAATAAGGCAGATACTTTAAATACACTCTCAGGAATAAATTGATTAATTTCTCTTTCTCTTTCAGCAATTAAACGAACAGCAACGCTTTGAACACGTCCTGCGCTCAAACTTCTTTGCATGCCAATTTTACGCCACAAAACAGGGCTTAATTCAAAACCTACTATTCTATCTAAAATTCTTCTTGCTTGTTGCGCATCCACCAAATCCATATTGATTAGACGTGGATTTTCAACTGCCTTCTTTATTGCTGGAGCTGTGATCTCATGAAAAACAATACGCTTTGTCTTTTTTGGGTCTAAACCTAAAACTTCTGCTAAATGCCAACTAATACTTTCTCCTTCACGGTCCTCATCCGATGCAAGCCAGACTTCTTTTGCCTTCTTTGTCATGGATTTAAGTTCTTTCACCACTTTCTCTTTTTCACTTGGTACCATATACCTCGGTGCAAAATGGTTTTTCATATCTATCCCCATATCATTTTTCTCCAAATCTCTGATATGGCCATAACAGCTTCTTACTTCAAATTCATCGCCCAAAATCTTTTCTATCGTCTTCGCTTTTGCAGGCGACTCCACAATTAATAAGTTCTTTGACATAGCTCAAACCGCTCCTTCGGGTTATTTATATATTGAAAATCAACTATTTATACGCTAAGATATAGCAAATTCAAGTGAAAAAATCAGCTTTATCCTTGCTGCAATATTATAGCTTTCGGATAAAAAATAAAAATGATCTACTTATTTGGAGCCAAAAATGCCATTATTTGATCCATTACTTCGGCCGTTTTATACACTTTATTATGTCCTAATCCGTTGGTAATCAGAAACTCTACGTTGTTTGGTGCATTCTTTTGAAATTCTTCCAAATCTTTATAAGGGCAGACCATATCTTCTTGGTCATGAACCCAAAGTAGTGGCCCCTTGTAATTGGTTAAAGCACGATCTGATGCAAAATATTCAACTGTATGCGCTGTAAGACTATGTACTTGATTGATAAATGCATCTTTGGTAACTTGGTTAAAGTGCATCATTTTAAAAAAATTATCAAATGTGGTCGTGGTTTTAGTGGCTGGGGCGATCAAAACGAATTTCCTTTCTTTTGGTTGATCTACATGTTCGGCAATCATGGATAAAGTAAGCGCTCCTAAAGAATGGCCAATAAAATGATTTACTGGACCACATTGTTCCATAATTTGTTCAATGGCTTCTTGATAGATGACCACATTAATATGTTTGCCTTCACTTTGTCCATGACCAGGTGCATCAAAGGCGAGTACTCGATAGCCCATTTTTAATAATGGCGTAATATAATGCTCAAATTTATAGGCGAAACTGGCGTAACCATGTGCAATTAATACTGTTTGATCGTTGGGTGTAGTAGAAACCCATTCGAATCCTTTTATCTTGGTTTTATCTTTCAAAACCACCGTTAAATTCGTCGCATGGTTAAAAATGGCAGGTGCTTTTCTTTTTTTATATTTAGGATAGGGGGTACAAAATAAGTCGAAAGCCATTCTGCCGGCAGTTGCTGGAGCAAGTTTACTCAAGGTTTTAAACTTCGTCCTCAAAAATTGAAGGTAAATTCTTTCAGAAAAGCCAGCTGTAGCCATAGGAATACGATTAGGTCGCAAAGATAGTCTTAGACAACTGCTCTTGCTTATTTTTTTTGTATTTCGACAAATAAAAGGGGCCTAGCGCTTTACCTATTGCTCCTTTAAAGCTATTTTTGCAAAAATAGTAACGACCATTTATGTATTCATTAAAAATCAATTTCGAGCAAAAAGGATTAGAGCCAGTAACTTTAGAAAATGTGGCTGCAGATCAGAGTTTATTAGAAGTCATTTTAGATGCAGGCATTGAATTGCACCATAACTGTGGTGCAGTATGTGCATGTAGCACCTGTCATTTATATATCAAAAAAGGCATGGAGCATTTGGCTGAGTTATCCGACAAGGAAGAAGATTTTATTGATAGAGCAGTAAGCCCAAGAATTGAGTCAAGATTAGGCTGTCAGTGTGAATTGAAAGCTGGATCTGGCGAGATAGAAGTTGTATTGCCGGATCAGACACAATTTTTAGGAGAATAATTTAAAAAGATAGAATAATATGAACCAATTTGAACCACCAATTCATTGGAATGACCACGAAGATATTGCCCAAAAATTATATGAAAAATTTGGGGATGATTATACTGAATCCAAAATCTATAGAGTTCGTTTTACAGATCTATTAGAATGGGTTTTAACCTTGCCTCATTTTGAAGGCAAAAAAGAAGAATCAAATGAGGGACATTTGGAGATGATCCAAAGTGCATGGGTATACGAATGGAGAGATAATCAAAAAAAATAATTCCTTTGCTAACAGCCTTAGAAAAAATTAAATGTTTCGCCTTTGATGTGGATGGCGTTTTAACCAATGGCAGTTTGATCGTTATGCCAGATGGTTTAATGGTACGTTCAATGAATATCAAAGACGGGTATGCTATACAATTGGCAATTAAAAAAGGGTACAAGGTTTGGATTATTTCTGGAGGACATTCAGCAGAAGTAAAAGACAGGTTAGAAAAATTAGGTGTAGAGGAAGTACACATGAAGGTGAAAGATAAAAAGGAATTATTAGAAAGACTTTCTCTAACAGAAGGTGTCCCTCTAGAAGAAATTTTATACATGGGGGACGACATGCCTGATTATGAACCAATGCAAATAGTTGGTATTGCAGCATGTCCTTCGGATGCTTGTTTTGACATAAAGCAAATTTCAAGCTATAAAGCAGTTGCAAAGGGTGGAGAAGGTTGTGCTAGAGAAGTGATTGAAAAAGTACTCAAATTGAATGACCATTGGGATACAGTGGACCAAATTCAAGCTAAATAATTTAGTGTGAATAGCATCCTTCATTTTTTTAGATTAGTAAGATGGCCAAACTTGCTTTTTATTTTATTAGCAGAAGCCTTATTTCATTTTTGTATTTATAAGCCGCTTTATTCTAATATTGAATTGGCTAGTGATTATTCCTTTTATTTTATAGTTGTCACAAGTATTTGCATCGCAGCAGCTGGCTATATTATCAACGACTATTTTGATGTAAATATCGACCAGGTGAATAAGCCTGAATCGGTTGTTGTTGGTTCTTTAATCAGTAGACGCTGGGTTATTTTCTGGCATTTGCTACTAAGTATGGGGGGCGTTTACGCTTCACTTATTGTATTTCCTTTTCAGCAATATTTACATATTCATTTTTCTAATTTAGCAACCATTTTAATTTTGTGGTTTTATTCTACCAATTTTAAAAGAGATTTTTTAGTAGGCAATGTGGTAATTGCAGTATTAACTGCATGGACTATCGGAGTTGTATATTTTTCTAAATTCACTTTAGTACAATTGCTTCATCCAACACAAATGCGTCCAACGGATTTAAAGTTTTTAAAATTAATGTTACTCTACAGCAGTTTTGCATTTATACTTACCTTAATTAGAGAAGCTTTAAAAGACATGGAAGACATGGGTGGAGATGAAAAGTTTGGTTGTAAGACAATGCCAATTGTATGGGGCTTACAAACAACAAAAGTTTATATCGCAGTTTGGTTAATGGTACTCATTCTAGTATTAACAATCATACAATTATATGCGATTCCTTTTGGGTGGTGGATTCCAATTACCTATGCAGTAGTTACAATCATTGCACCCTTGGTTTATGTTTTATTTCATTTAAAACAAGCATATTCGAAAGCCGATTTTAATCGTCTAAGCAATTTGATCAAGCTAGCGATGTTAATGGGTATTTTATCTATGGGCTTCTTTTATTTTGTGTTATAATATTTGAATTTATGAGTGCCTATATCTTAGCATCCCAATCACCAAGAAGGAAACAATTATTAGCATGGGCAGATCTGCAATTTGATGTTATTGTTTCCGAAGCGCCAGAAGATTTTCCTTCAGAAATGAATGTTGAAGAAGTGCCAGTTCACATCGCAAAGAGCAAGGCATTAGCAGTTCAAGAAAAAATCTATAAGGAGTATCCTCAGCATCAAGGTAAGTGGATCATAGCTGCAGACACCATTGTTGTTTTAGAGAATGAAATAATAGGGAAGCCAGTTGATAGAGCAGATGCAATCTTGATCTTAAAGAAACTGTCAGGTAAATCGCACCGTGTTATAACAGGGGTTTTTTTAATTAATGGACAAGAAGTTCGTTCTTTTAGTGAAACTACATTCGTACATTTTCATCCATTATCAGAAGCTCAGATAACCTATTATATAGACCTATATAAGCCATATGATAAAGCAGGCGCTTATGGCATACAAGATTGGATAGGCGTTGTTGGTATAAAAGGAATTGAGGGTGACTTCTACAATGTGATGGGTTTGCCAGTAAGTAAGTTATTAAGCTATCTGCCTACAACCATTTAAAGCTTATATCTAATTCCATATCTGGATGTAAACTTCTTTCAACTGGACAAGTTCTTCCAACTCTTTCAAGTATTTCTATTGTTTTCTCATCTAGGTTTAAAGCAGGCATCGTTACAGCGATTACAATTTTTCCAATTCTTCTTGGCTCACTCATCATCACTTTAGTTACTTCCACTTTAGCACCATCTAATTTAATATCCATCGACTCTGCCTTAATACCCATTGTAGTTATTAAACAAGCACCTAAGCCAGTCGCAATTAAATCTGTAGGGGAAAAACGAGCGCCCTGACCTTTATTATCAGAAGGGGCATCTGTCTCAAAACTAGAACCACTTTGAAGGTGTAAACAGGTTGTTCTTAAGTTTGCGTCATAGGTTACTGTAGCTGTCATATCCTTAGATTTAATTGATTTGTGATTTTGGTAAATTTACAACGAAAGGCTTAATTTAAGTGCAGTTCTTGTATTTTTGCATTCGATAACAGAAAAGCATGCAAGAATTACCAATCGTACCAGCAGAACAACATACCAAAAAACCCAATTGGTTAAGAGTTAAATTACCCATTGGTGAAAGCTATAAACATGTTAGAGGCTTGGTTGACAAACATAAATTACATACGATTTGCGAGAGTGGCAATTGCCCAAATATGGGCGAATGTTGGGGTGAGGGCACAGCTACATTTATGATTCTTGGTAATATATGTACTAGAAGTTGTCAATTTTGCGCTGTTGCTACAGGTAGACCAAAGCCAGTGGAGTGGGATGAACCTCAACGCGTTGCTGAGGCAATTTATTTAATGAAAGTAAAGCATGCGGTTTTAACGAGTGTAGATAGAGATGAATTACCAGATGGAGGCTCCATTATATGGGCAAATACAATTAAAGCAATTAAGGCATTAACACCCGATACGACATTGGAAACTTTGATTCCAGATTTCAGAGGTATCAAAGAACAAATAGAAAGAATCATCGAGGCAGCTCCAGAAGTAGTGAGTCATAATATGGAAACTGTAGAACGTAATACAAAGCGTGTGCGTGTTCAGGCAAAGTATAGACGAAGCTTAGAAGTTTTAGAAACATTGAAGAAAGGGGGTATGCGTACTAAGACAGGTATCATGTTGGGTATTGGAGAAGAAAAAGAAGAAGTGATACAAACCATGAAAGACCTAATTGGTGTTGGATGTGATGTCCTTACTATTGGACAATATTTACAACCCACTAAAAAACATTTACCAGTTCAAAGATTTGTTCATCCAGACGAGTTCGCTGAATTAAGAGCAATTGGGTATGAACTTGGTTTTGATTATGTAGAAAGTGGACCACTTGTGAGGTCTTCATACCATTCTGAGAAGCACGTGATTCAAGGTTGGGGAAGAAACAAATGGATGGAAGAACAAGCATTATTAAAACAGTTATAAATAAAAAGAGACGCTTTTAGCGTCTCTTTTTATTGGTGTCTATATAATTTTATTCCCACATAAGGGCGGATGCGCCAAGAATGGCGGCGTCTGATTCTTTTAAATGACTGATTAGGATCTTTACCTTATTTTGGAAAATCTCAATCAAATTTGCTTCCATATGTTCCCTAGTAGGTTTCAAAATCATGTCTCCTGCTTTTGTTAACCCGCCAAATAATATGATTGCTTCTGGACTTGAGAACATGATAAAATTAGCCAAAGACATCCCCAATATTTTTCCTGTAAATTCAAAAACATCCAAAGCAACTTCATCTCCTTTAACAGCAGCTTCATAAACATCTTTTGAACTGATGCTTTCAAGTTCTAAAGCCCTTAAGGCACTTGGACGATCTGATTGAGTCAATATTTCTTTCGCAGATTGCGCCACACCTGTTGCAGATGCATAGCTTTCTAATGAACCTTTTTTACCTGTACCAAGGTGCAATCTTCCATCAGGAATAATGATAGTATGTCCTAATTCTCCCGCAAAACCATCATGGCCATAAATCAATTGACCACCTGCAACAATCCCACTACCCACGCCTGTACCAAGAGTGATCATGATAAAATCCTTCATACCTTTTGCTGCACCATACATCATTTCGCCAACTGCCGCCGCATTGGCATCGTTGGTTAATTTAACAGGGATCTTAAATTTATCCTGTACCATTTTTGCAAAGGGAATAATGCCTTTCCAAGGAAGGTTAGGCGCATATTCAATCGTGCCTGTATAGATGTTGCCATTGGGAGCTCCAATTCCAATTCCTTTGATACGTCCAAAGCCGCCAACTTTCTCAATCATCTCAGATAAATGTTCATGCAATTCATCAATGAATGTATTTACTTGAAGATGTTTTTTTGTTGACATCTCACTTGAGAATAAAACATTACCGTCTTTATCTACGATGCCAAATTTTGTACCTGTTCCACCTATATCGACACCTACTACATATGATTCCATAATAAATTAAATTTTTATATTAGTGACCTCCACTTGTTTCAGCCTCTTCGTAATTGATGCCTTGTTTCTTTAATATGCCTTTAACAGCAATTGCAAAAAATACTAGATAAGCAAAACAGATTGCAGGTACCCAAAAAGAATTGTGAATACCAAATCCTGGTTGATCTAAATGAGATGATTGTAAATAATCTGCAATCTTTCCTTGAATAGGAGGGATAATACCGCCCCCTAAAATCATCATGATTAAAAATGCAGAACCTTGTGGTGTATATTTTCCTAAGCCAGCAACTGATAACGAGAAGATAGAAGGCCACATGATTGAACAAGCCAATCCACCCGTTAAAAATGCATAAGTTGCTACAGTTCCTTTTGTGAAAATTCCTAAAACCATTGCAATAACCCCCACTAAACTAAAAATTAATAAAGTTTTAGCAGGTTTGTTTTGACTTAGGTAGAATGCAATAATTTGAATAAATACACAAATGATATACCAATATAAAGGGCTCATGTCGTACTGAGCAATACTATTTAAGGCAATTACGATTCCAAAAGCAATGATTGGAACAATAAAGGTTAAATATTGTTGTGTTTTCTTTTTAAAATCGAATGCACTGATGGCGCCAGCCCAACGTCCAATCATCATGCTGCCCCAATACATAGAAACATAAGGAGCGATAGCAGAAGATGAAATACTGCCAAAATCTGCTTGCTTTAACAATTCACCTAAGTTAGAGCCGATTGCTACTTCCACACCCACATATACAAAGATGGCTAACATACCCAATACTAGTTGTGGGTATTTCATTGCGCCCCAACCTTTTTCATTCTTTTGAGCAGTGAAATTAGCAGCTAATAAACCAACTACAACAGTTGCTAATGCCCCTAAAAGCCATTTAAGTCTATAAGTTTCTAAATCATGACGACCAGCATCTGTTAAACTTGCAGGATCAATTTTGTAACTATCAAAAATTGGAACAAACATTGCAATTAACACGCCTGTCATAATCACTAATAGAGACAATGCTTTTCCAGCTGGCTCCATTTTTTCATCAGAGATTCCTGCTGGTACTTTTTTAGAGAAATGAAATAAAGCAGCAGCGGCAATAAATAATCCACCTACTGCAGTGTATAGAATAATTACTTTATCTAAACTCAATTGTTTAATCTGTTCGTCTGTAATGGCAGCGGCAGATCCAAATAAAGCCAAAGCAACTACAATTGGACCAATAGAAGTACCGAATGAATTGATGCCTCCACCTAAACTCACACGACTAGTTCCTGTAGAAGGGTCGCCTAATGCAATCGCAAATGGTTGCGCTGCTGTTTGTTGTAATGAAAACCCTAAGGCTACTATAAATAATCCAACTAACATCCCTGTAAATGTATTTGCATTCACTGCAATAATCATTGCAGCTGCACCAATTGCAGAAAACAATAGGCCATAAACAATACTCTTTTTATAACCCCATTTTCCAACCAAATCTCTTCCTCCTAATGCACCATAGGCAAAAAGACCTAGTGCGCCAATATAATAGGCTAAATAAAAAGCAAAATCAATTAACTGACTTTGGAACTGATCTAGTTCAAAGTAGTTTTTACAAAAAGGAATAAATACACTGTTTCCAGCTGCAATGAATCCCCAGAAAAAGAAAACCACAATAAGGGTAGTTAATGCCCCCGTATTTGTGGGCTGTTTTGTTTGGCTCATAAGTATCGTTTGTTTAATCGTTGATTCGATCCCCCAAAATACTCATTTTTTTTAATCCTAGAGGACAAAAAATCATTTATTGTTAATAGTATTTAGTAAATTGAAAGCAAAATGACACCTCCATGCTTGTAGTTCATATTAGTGCAGAATGCTACCCTATGGCAAAAGCTGGAGGCTTGGGTGATGTGGTAGGGGCATTGCCAAAATACCAAGTAAAAACAGGTCAAGATTCAATGGTGGTAATGCCGATGTACAAAACCCCATTTTTAGAAAAAACAAGTTGGGACGTAGTTCATAAAGGGGACGCTTATTTAGGATCTTGGTTTTTCAATTATACAATAATAAAAGAAAGCAGCAATCAATTAGGGTATGCATTATACTTAGTAGATATACATGGATTATTAGACCGACCAAAAATTTATGGCTACGAAGATGATGCCGACAGATTTATTGGATTTCAAATTGCAGTGGTTGATTGGCTAAAAAGTTGGCAGCACTCACCAGACCTTGTTCATTGTCATGATCATCAAGCTGGTCTCGTGCCATTTATGATGAAGTATTGTTATGACTATCAAAAACTGTCTTCTGTTAAAACAATCTTAACCATTCATAATGCACAGTATCATGGTGCGATGGGATGGGAGAAATCATCCTTAATTCCTAGATGGGATACTTGGAAAAGAGGCATGCTTGAGTGGGATGGTTGTATCAATCCTCTAGCAACTGCAATAAAGTGCGTAGACAAGGTAACTACAGTGAGTCCAACCTATATGCAGCAGTTAAAATACCAGTCTAATGGTTTAGAATCCCTTTTTGAATATGAACAAGGAAAATGTATTGGAATTTTAAATGGAATTGATAATGAACTATGGAATCCTGATACAGATCCTTTTGTTCCTTATCATTTTAATGTTGATACATTTTCTACAGAAAAGAAAAAGAATAAACAATTGTTGTGCGATAGATTCAATCTTGATATGCATAAACCATTAATTATTTTTATTGGTAGACTCGTATACGAAAAAGCGGCAGATGTTCTGCCAGGTGCAATTCAACATGCGTTAGATAAAACAAATTGCAGTGCTAATTTTTTGATGATTGGTGCTGGAGACACATCAGTTGAGTCTGCATTAAATTATTTAGTTCAATTGTATCCAGGTGTTTACAATACGTATATTGGTTATGATGAAAAAGTGGGTCATGAAGCTTATGCTGGCGCTGATTTTTTATTGATGCCAAGTAGAGTAGAACCTTGTGGATTGAACCAAATGTATGCTTTAAGGTATGGAACCATACCTATGGTAAGAGATACTGGTGGATTGCATGATACTGTTAAGGATATGGGCGAAGAGGGTGGATTTGGTATTCGTTTTATGCATGCAGATGAACAGGATATTGTACATGCAATAGAACGCGCAATTGCAGTATATCAAGATAAAATTCAAATGAAAAAAATGATTGAACACGCAATGACAATTGACCATAGCTGGGAATCAGTTGTTGGTGTTTATCAAACAGTTTATGAATCCTATTAAACACGCTAATTTAAATTATATGTCTAATTACGCTAAGGAAACGGTCTCTATAATTTTGGGTGGAGGTGCAGGTTCAAGATTGTCACCTTTAACTGCAAGAAGGTCAAAGCCTGCCGTTCCTATTGCGGGCAAATACAGGTTAGTGGATATACCAATTAGTAACTGTATCAATAGTAATTTGAATCGAATATTTGTGTTGACTCAATTTAATTCTGCATCACTTAATCAGCATATCAAGAATACCTATCATTTTAGTGCATTTAGTTCTGGATTTGTAGATATTTTAGCTGCGGAGCAAACACCAGATAATCCAGGTTGGTTTCAAGGCACAGCCGATGCAGTTAGACAGTCTTTGAGGCATTTAGATAAAATGGATTTTGAATATGTTTTGATCTTAAGTGGGGATCAATTGTATCAAATGGATTTTAGTAAAATGATTGATGCCCATAAAAAAAGTGGTGCTGCTTTGACTATTGCTACGATACCAGTTGGAGATAGAGAGGCCCCTGAATTTGGCATTTTAAAATCTAACGACGAGCAAGTCATCACTTCCTTCATTGAAAAGCCAAATAAAGAGTTACTACCAGAATGGACTAGTGATACTGGCGAAGAGATGAAGGCACAAGGAAGAAATTATTTAGCTTCTATGGGTATCTATGTTTTCAATAAAGACATCTTATATAAACTATTAAATGAAGTGCATGCAAATGCAACTGATTTTGGTAAAGAAATTATCCCTGATTCTATTGCACATTATAAAGTAATCAGTTATCAATATGATGGCTACTGGACAGATATTGGGAACATCTATTCTTTCTTCGAAGCTAATATTGCTTTAACAGAGGACATTCCTCCTTTTAATCTTTTTGATAGTGCACAAACGGTTTACACAAGGTCTAGGATGTTACCCCCTGCAAAAATCAGTGGAACAGTTATTAATAAAGCAATCATTGCAGAAGGCTCAATCATTCATGCCAAAGAAATTTCTAAATCGGTGATTGGTATTCGTTCTAGAATCGGGAAAGGTACAGTGATTAACAATTCTTATATTATGGGTTGTGATTATTACGAAACGATTGAGCAAATCAACAATAAGAACGCAGCTGGAGAACCAATTATTGGTATTGGTGAACGTTGTACCATCGAATATGCCATTGTTGATAAAAACTGTTCTATTGGGAATGATGTACATATAAAAGGTGGTCCGCATCTTGAAAAAGTAGATCATCCATTATATACCATTAAGGATAATATTATCGTCATCAAAAAAGGCGCTATCATACCAAATGGTTTTACATTATAAATTAAACTATTAAATATAAAAGTAGAAAAATGAATACAGCATACACAGGTGAAAAAGTTAAATTAAGTTTTTGGCAAATATGGAATATGTGTTTTGGCTTTTTTGGTATCCAATTCGGATGGAGTTTGCAAATGAATAATATGAGTGCGATTTATGAATTCTTAGGAGCAAAGCCAGAAGAAATACCAGGATTATGGCTCGCAGCACCTATGACAGGCTTAATTATTCAACCAATTGTCGGTTACTTTAGTGATCGAACATGGCATCCAAAGTTAGGAAGAAGACGTCCTTTCTTTTTAGTGGGTGCAATACTTAGCTCTGCTTTATTGTTTGTAATGCCTAATTCCCCAACTGTTTGGATGGCTGCAGGGGTGTTATGGATATTAGATTCAAGCATAAATATCACCATGGAACCATTCAGGGCATTTGTTGCAGATAACTTAAATGAAAAACAACGTTCTTTCGGTTTCGCGATGCAGAGTATGTTTATTGGCTTGGCATCCTTTATTGCAGGTTACTTGCCTCAATTATTAGCCAATTGGTTTGATGTTTCTAGAGATAAAATAAACGGCTCTATCCCACAAAATATTTTAATGTCATTTTATATTGGTGGTGCAGTTTTCTTTGTTTCAGTGATGTACACCATTTTTTCAAGTAAAGAGTATCCGCCTTCTAATCCTGATAAAGTTCAAAATAACGATGAGCCAAAGTTGGGTATTGTTCAAGAAATAATTCATTCGATAAAACATATGCCTGTTCAAATGAAAAGATTGGCTTTAGTCAATTTTATCACTTGGCCTGGTTTATTCCTTATGTGGTTTTATTATAGTACTGGTGTTGCAAGGCAATTATTTAACGGGGATGACAAAAGTTTAATAAAGCCAATCCAAGACGCCTATACTTTAGGAATCGAACATGCGGGAGCTACTTCTGCAATTTTAAACCTTGTCACTTTTGGTTTTGCATTTACATTGCCTTTTTGGGTAAGTAAGATTGGTAAAAAGTATACACATACATTGTGTTTATTATTGGGAGGAGTTGGGTTAATGTCTGTTTATTTTGTTGAACAACCGAATATGCTTTATGTAAGTATGGGACTTGTTGGTATTGCTTGGGCGTCCATCTTGTCAATGCCATACTCTATGTTAGCGGGTTTTATACCAGAACAAAAGATGGGTATTTATATGGGTATTTTTAATTTCTTTATTGTATTGCCTGAAATTATAGCTTCTTTATTCTTTGGGAAAATAATGGAGAATTACTTGAACAATGATCGATTAATGGCAGTGTTAATTGGTGGTTTTTTGTTGATGATTGCTGGTCTTGTTTGCGCAATCATTATTAAAGAAGAAAAGAATTAATCAATTTATTTAAAGTAAAATACAAAGATGAACGCAAAGTTTAAAAGCATCGTTTTTTTATGCATCACTATTTCATTTGTTTCAATTAAAGCTTTCGCATTAGAGGCATATCCATGCAATTGGTTTGTCAATATGAAAAACAACAAGGTGCAGGTTTTATTGAGGTCAACGAGTGATAATTTTTCTAAGGCGACTGTTAAAGTTGTATACCCAGGCGTAGTTTTAAAGTCTATCAATCATTTTGAAAATGGACATTATATAGCAGTTGATTTAGAAATTAGTCCACTTGCAAAACCAGGTAATGTTTTAATTTCCATTCTATCTGATGGTAAAAAAACAATTTTCAATTGGCCTTTACTTCAAAGAAGAAAAAATAGAGGTATTGAATTCGCGCAGGGATTAAACTCAGCAGATTTGATCTATTTTTTAATGCCCGATCGATTCAGTAATGGAGATTCAACCAATGATCGATTGCCAGGTTTAAAAGACCAATCGTTAAATAGAAACGAAATCTTTTTAAGACATGGGGGTGATTTGAAAGGGGTCTCCAATCATTTAGATTACTTGCAAAAACTTGGAACAACCACTTTATGGATGACGCCAGTTGTCGAGAACGATATGCCAGATAGAACTGAACATGGTTATGCGGCTACAAACAATTACAAGATAGAAACCAGGTTTGGTGGAGATAAGGCTTATTTAGAACTAAGTGATAATTTACACAAAAGAGGGATGAAATTAATCCAAGATATTGTGTACAATCATTTTGGAAGATTTCATTTTTTAGTACAAGATGCGCCTTCAAAAGATTGGGTACATCAATGGCCTACTTACACTCAAACTCATTATAGAGAACAAGCTGTATTTGATCCTTACCATGCCTCTGCAGATGCAAAGCGTATGATAGATGGCTGGTTTACGACTGAAATGCCAGATATCAATCATGAGAATCCAATGGTTGAAAAATATTTAACACAAAATGCAATTTGGTCTGTGGAGACTTTTGGAATTGATGCATTTAGGGTGGATACTTATAAATATTGCAACGTGGATGTGATGAATCGTTTAAACAAAGCTTTGTTAGATGAGTATCCAAAAATATTTACGTTTGGTGAATGTTGGGTGGAGGGAGTAGCTTCTCAAGCCTACTATGTTGAGAATAATTATAACTTACCATTTAAGAGTAATCTAAAAGCAACTTCTGATTTTAGTTTATTATTTGGAGGCATACTTCCTGCTTTAAATGAAAGCAATGGCTGGTCAAATGGCGTAATTAAATTGTACAACACTTTAGCCTCTGATTTTTTATACAAACAAGCCAATAACAATGTTATTTTCTTAGATAATCATGACATGACACGTATTCATTCTTCTTTAGGTGAAAGTATTCCTAAGACTAAAATGGCTTATGCTTGGTTGTATACTTGTCGTGGCATTCCTCAATTATATTATGGCTCTGAAATTCTTATGAAAGGTATTTCTAATCCTGATGGTTGGGTTAGGCTAGATTTCCCAGGTGGATGGTCGGGTGATCAGAAAAATGCTTTTACTGAAACAGGTTTGACGAAAGAGGAGTCAGATTTTCTACATTATGTTCAGGCTTTAGGCGCTTATCGTACAAAATCATCTGCGCTCAAAACCGGTCAAATGATGCAATATATTCCAGAAGATGGTTTGTATGTCTATTTCAGGTATGACAATAACCAAACGGTCATGTGCGTTATGAATACGGATACCAAGCCGAGGAGTGTGAACTTTTCTAAATACATCGAAAGAACAGGTTCGTTTAGAACTGGGAAAGATATTATTTCTGGAAATATAGTTGGGTCTGAATTTTCTATACCAGCAATGACATTGCAGGTAATAGAATTAACAAAATAAACATGTCTAAATACGAGGAAATAAATTTTGTAGATACTGCACAGCCAGTTTGGAATTATTCTTTGTTTACAGAGGCGGATATACATGCTTTTCAACATGGGACACATTCAACCTTATACCAACTATTTGGGAATAAGCAAATAGAAGTATTAGGTGTTAATGGTACTTATTTTAGTGTGTGGGCGCCTAATGCCACTGCTGTTTTTGTAAAAGGTAATTTTAATAACTGGAGTGATGAAGCACATCCTTTAAAGGTAAGATTAGAATCTTCTGGAATATGGGAAGGGTTTATTCCAAATATTGGACAAGGAGAAGTGTATAAATACCATATTCACGGTTACAAAGGCATTAAATTAGACAAGGGAGATCCATACGCCCACTTTTGGGAATTAAGACCACTCACGGCTTCTATTACATGGCAAACTAATTATCAATGGAAGGACGCTCAATGGCTAGAAGACAGAAAGATAAAGAACAGAACTGACCAGCCATACTCTGTTTATGAGGTGCATTTGGCAAGTTGGATGCGACCAGATAAAACAAATGAGAATAGTTATAACTCTTATTCACAGTTGATTGATTTAATGGTGCCTTATGTAAAGGAGATGGGTTTTACGCATGTTGAATTCATGCCAGTAATGGAACACCCTTTTGATGGAAGTTGGGGGTACCAAGGGGTAGGTTTTTTTGCACCTACTTCCAGATTTGGTAATCCACAAGAATTTGCTGCTTTAGTGGATGCGTTTCACCAAGCGGGTATTGGCGTAATTTTAGACTGGGTTCCTTCTCATTTCCCCTATGATAGTCATGGTTTATTCATGTTTGATGGTGCGAATACCTATGAGTACGCTGATATGCGCAAAGGGTATCATCCCGATTGGAACTCCTATATTTTTAATTATAAGAGAGGAGAGGTTAAGTCTTTTTTAATTAGTTCTGCAAAATTTTGGTGCGATCAATTTCATATTGATGCGTTAAGGGTGGATGCAGTGAGTTCTATGTTAAGATTGGACTATAGTAGAGAAGCGGGAGAATGGGAGCCAAATGAATTTGGCGGGAATGGGAATATAGAAGCCATTGAATTTATTAAAGATTTAAATATTACTTTATATAGAGATTTTCCTTCGATTCAAACAATTGCCGAAGAGGCTTCTGATTGGCCTGGAATTAGCCAACCTGTTTTCATGGATGGCTTAGGATTTGGAATGAAATGGATGATGGGATGGATGCATGACACTTTGGATTACTTTAAATTAGATCCCATTATGCGATCTGGCGCGCAAGACAAGTTCAGTTTTTCTATGATGTATTATTATGACGAGCACTTTATGCTACCCTTAAGTCACGATGAAGTGGTGCATGGAAAGAGCCCAATGTTGTATAAAATGCCAGGGGATGAATGGCAAAAATTTGCAAATCTAAGATTGATGTATGCTTATATGTTTACACATCCTGGTGCAAAATTATTGTTCATGGGAAATGAATTTGCAGCAACAAAGGAATGGGATTACCAATCAGAATTGCAATGGGACTTATTAAGTCATGTGAGTCATGGTGGCATGAAGTTTTGTGTCCAACAATTAAACGCTTTGTATAAAGCACAACCAGCTTTATTTGAATTACAATATGAAACAGGGGGCTTTGAGTGGGTTGAAACAAATAAAAGACAAGAAGGGGTAATTGCATTTAAAAGAAAAGGGAAGGATCCTAAAGATGAAATCTTAGTCGTATTTAATATGACACCAGTGCCTAGGCATCAATTTCCAATTCATGTTGCGGGTAAGACTTTTTGGACAGAAATTTTTAATAGTGACGATAAGGCATTCTGGGGCGTTGGAGATTTGTTTAATAAAGAAGTTCAAGGGGTATCTGTAGATGGCACGAATGATTGGAAAACACTGCATCTTGAGTTGCCAGCACTTGCAGCTATTGTATTAAAATAAGTATGTATAATTAACCATCAAGTTGCAAAACTTTTAGTTATCGCATAAAAAAAGCCACTCAATTGAGTGGCTTTTTAATTATTTGTTATGGACTAGAATAAGCCACCTTTTTTCAAAGTTGTTTTTCCTTCGCCAATTTTAAATCCATTATGGTAAACTTCTACAAGGTATTCACCTTCAACAAATTTAGATGTTTGTTTTACATCATAGCTAATTGGTAAAACTGCATTTTGTACATATTGTACAGTAATTTTATTTGAATAAGCCTTTGTTCCATCTTCTCTAGTGCTAATTTTGCCACCTTCTGTAAAACTAGCGCCATTAGGAGCTGTGATACAAACATATAAATCTTGAGCACCAGAAGGAGTAATTTTATTCTTGTCAATTTGGAAAGCAAGACGAATGGTATTTGCACGTTTTGCAGACTTAGTTACTTTTTCAGAGCCATCTTCTTTTATTCTTACAGCTTGAATACTGAATGTAGAAGCGTGCAAGGTTGAACCTAAATCTTGTAATCTTTCTTTTTCTTTTGTTGTTGTTGTCAAATTATTATTCAGGTTTGTATTTTCAGCTGTCAAAGTTTCGTTCTTAACTGTTAATACTTTATTTTCTTCTTGTGCTTTTGCTAAGTCAGTTAATAAGCCTGCTACTTTGCCGTTTAATTCTGCAATCATAGATTTAGCGTCTGCTAATTCTTTATCTGATGCATTCTTCTTACGTAAAATACTGCTGATATTTGATTTTAACTGTTGGATGTCATTTGACTTTGCTAATAAATCACCTTGTAATTGGGTGTTTTGTTGTGTTAATGAATCAGCTTTAGCAGATACTGCAATAAAGTCAGCTTGAATTGCATTCTTCGCACTATCTAAACTTGTTACTTGTGTAGTGTAGTTGTTGATTATTTCAGTCTTAGAAGTGCTGAAATAAATCCATGATCCTATTAGGGCGATTCCTAATACCGCGATTAAAATTTTGCTTCCGTTGCCTGAAGTTTCGTTGCTCATAATAAAATGTGTTTATTTATTTTGCACAAGATATAAAAAAAAGGCCATTCCTGTATATCTTTGAGCATGCCTATCTCCAAAATTTTATCAAATTGGAAAAAAAATGTCTTTGATGCAGTCTATTGGCTGGAGGGGGAGGAATCATTTTATATCGATCAAGTTGTTCAATATGCCGAGCATAAATTATTGCCTGAGGCTGAACAGGCTTTTAATTTATCGGTATTTTATGGCAAAGATGCAGATTGGGCCGATGTGGTAAACGCATGTAAGCGTTATCCGGTTTTTGCGGAAAAGCAAGTTGTGATTTTGAAAGAAGCACAACAGATGCATAAGGATTCATTGGAAAAATTAGGCCAATATATAGATAACCCATTATCATCTACTATTTTAGTTGTTTCTCATAAGGATAAAAATGTAGACGGCCGTTCCGCGCTTGCAAAAATATTAAAAACGAAAGCAGTTGTTGTTTCGACAAAAAAAATGTACGACAACAAATTGCCAGAATGGGTCAATCAATGGGTGGCAGAAAATGGTTTTCAGATCAGTCCCAAGGCCGTTCAAATAATCGTAGACCATATTGGCAATGACCTAAGTAGGATTAAGAATGAGTTAGAAAAGTTAATGGTTAACCTGGGTGATCGTAAAAAAATCAATGAGGATGATATTGAGAAATATATTGGTATCAGTAAAGAATTCAATTCTTTTGAATTCCAAGATGCGGTTGCACATAAGAAATTTTCAAGAGCAATACAGATGATTCAATATTTTGAATCAAATCACAAAGCTGCGCCAATTCAATTGATACTGCCTACCTTATATGGTTTTTTTAGTAAACTATATGCTGCATATGGTTTAGGGACGAATGATGAAAAAAGAATTATGGCCGAAGTAGGATTGAATTTCTTTTCAATAAAAACGACCATGGCTGCAACAAGACATTATAATCCAGCCAAAGTGGAACATATTCTTTTATTAATACATGAATACAATCTTCGCGTATTGGGTATTAACGATGCAAGCAATTCTGATGCAGATTTATTAAAGGAATTAGTTGTGAAAATAATGGCTTAATTCAATGTTTATCTCAAAGACTAGACCCATTATTTTTAAAAGAGTGGAGCTACTTATAATTTGATAGTAAATTTGTTGCCGTTATTTTATCTTGATGAAGCTGCTCTTTTAAGGCGTCCAATCCGTTAAATTTTACTTCACCTCTTATAAATTCGTAGACCATTACAGTTAAGTTCTGTTCGTAAATATCTTGGTCAAAATTAAAAATATTAACTTCAATTACTTTCTTTTGCCCGTCTACAGTTGGTCGAATGCCAATATTCATCATCCCTTCTATTGCTTTGTGACTGGTGCAAATACCTTTTACTTTTACCGCATAGACTCCGTTTGAAGGAATCAATTTTTCTTCATCATTGATGTGCAGATTGGCAGTAGGGTAGCCGATAGTTCTACCTAGTTGATTACCTCTCACTACAAAGCCTTCGAATTGATAGGGATAGCCTAATAATTCGTTCGCTCTTGTAATATTTTGATCAGAGATATAATTCCTTATTAGCGTAGAACTGATGATTTCATTATCTACTAATTGTTCTTGAATTTCTTCTACTTTAAAATTCAATCTAGTGCCCATGCTTTGCAGAAGGGCGATATTCCCATTTCTACCTTTCCCAAAGTGATGATCATAGCCAACAATGACTGTATTAGGTTTAAAATGTTGGTATAAGAAATCTTCTACATACTGCTCTGCAGTCATGTTAGAGAAGCTGTAATTAAATTCAATAATGACCAAATGGTCTATGCCTGCCGCTTCTAAAAGATGAATCCTTTCTTTAATACTGCTTAATTGTTTGATTTCTCCTGGTACCGAAGAGATCACTTTTCTAGGATGAGGATGAAATGTGATTATGATTGTTTCTCCCAGTACTTTTTCAGCCAATTGTTTCATTCTTTGAATGATTTGCTGATGTCCTTTATGTACACCATCGAAAGCCCCCATTGTTACAATGGCGTCTTTAAATTGGGGCAGGGAAGCTAAATCGTAATGAACCTTCATCTTAATGCTGTAAATATGGCACAAATGTAAAACAATTGTACCTTTGTTGTAAAATCAATTTACAGCCATGTCATTGTATGCTCAGCGCGGAGTTTCCGCTCAAAAAGAAGAAGTTCATGCCGCTATTCAAGATTTAGACCAGGGCTTATATCCAAATGCATTTTGTAAATTATATGCCGATTTTTTAGGAGGTAGTTCAGATCATATTAATATCATGCATGCAGATGGCGCAGGAACAAAAAGTATCCTTGCTTATTTGTACTGGAAAGAGACTGGGGATGTGTCTGTTTGGAAAGGGATAGCACAAGATGCAATCGCCATGAATTTAGATGATTTATTATGTGTAGGGATCTACGACCAAATTTTATTTTCCTCTACCATCGATCGCAATAAATTATTAATTACCGGAGAAGTGATTAGTCAGGTTATTAATGGTACGCAAGATTTTTTCAATACACTAAAAGAATTCGGAGTTCAAGTGGCATTCCTTGGTGGCGAAACGGCAGACGTGGGGGATGTAGTAAGAACGATTGCTGTAAACGGAACCATGACAGCTAGATGGCCAAAGTCAAAATTAATCACGAATGATTTGATTGCTCCAGGCCAAGTGATTGTAGGTTTTTCAAGTTTTGGTAAAGCAAATTATGAAACAGAATACAATAGTGGACTTGGAAGTAATGGTTTAACAAGTGCTAGACACGATGTATTATCGCATCATTATGCGACTGCTTTTCCTGAATCTTTTGAACCAACATTAAAAGATGAAGTGGTGTATTTAGGAAAAAATAAAATGACGGATAAGCTTACTATAGAAGGGTTTGGTGAGATAAGTGTTGGTAAATTATTGTTAAGTCCAACACGTACTTATGCGCCATTAGTAAAGGCAATTTTAACACAACATTTCGATGCAGTTAAAGGGATGATCCATTGCAGCGGTGGTGGCCAAACAAAGTGTATGAAATACTTGCCAGGAAATATGCGAATTGTAAAAAATAATTTGTTCGATGCGCCGCCAATCTTTAAGTTGATTCAAGAAAATTCTGGTGCGAATACAAAAGAGATGTACCAGGTATTTAATATGGGACATCGTTTAGAAATTTTTACAGATGCAACAGCTGCCGATCGCTTAATTGAGATCGCTAAAGGTTTAGGTATCGACGCGCAAGTCGTGGGCTACGTGGAATCATCAGATAACAAAGAATTGGTTTTAGAAGGAAGTTTTGGAAAGGAAGTATTTAGCTATTAATTTTAATCTATTAACAAGAACTATATGAGTGAAATTGTCGTACAAATTGAGCATGCAAATATTTACCAAAGTGGTAATCTTATTTTACAAGATGTCAACTTGAATGTGCAGAAAGGTGAATTCGTTTACCTTGTAGGTAAGACGGGTACTGGTAAGAGTAGCTTATTGAAAACTTTATATGGTGAAATTACATTAACAGAAGGAGTAGGTAATGTAGTTGGCTTTAATTTAAAGGAGATGGATTGGAACAAGCTACCGTTTTTAAGAAGAAATTTAGGGGTAGTTTTCCAGGATTTTCAGCTATTGACTGACAGAAATGTGAATGAAAACCTAAGTTTTGTTCTTAAGGCAACAGGTTGGCAGGACGAGCAGTTAATTCAGCAAAAAATAGACGATGTTTTGACCAAAGTTGGTCTTCAAAATAAGGGTTTTAAAATGACTTTTGAGATGAGTGGTGGCGAGCAGCAAAGGGTAGACATCGCTAGAGCCCTATTAAATTCTCCAAAATTGATTCTTGCCGATGAGCCAACGGGTAGTTTAGACCCTGAAACGAGCGACGAAATCATGCAATTATTGTTCCAAATTGCCAAAGAAGACGGCACTGCTATCGTCATGGCTACCCACGACTATATGGTGGTGAATAAGTTTCCAGCCCGCACCTTAAGTACAGAGGGCGGCCGTCTAGTCGAAAAGGGCTAGTTTTTCGACTTTTTCAACCTAAAAAGCCCAATTTTCCTTGTCTTTTTGGCTGTTTTTTCATATGTTCGCAGACAATTTAAAGCGTTACAAAAGTGAGATTAAAGTCATTAGAAATCAAGGGGTTCAAGAGTTTTGCTGATAAAACTATTGTCAGTTTTGACGAGGGTATAACAGGTATTATTGGACCAAACGGTTGTGGTAAGAGTAATATCATTGATAGTATTAGATGGGTAATTGGAGAATCTAAGATTTCTGCACTTAGATCTGAGAATTTAGATTCATTGGTTTTCAATGGCTCTAAAACTAGAAATGCGAGCAGCATGGCAGAAGTGAGTTTGACTTTCGAGAATACTAAAAATTTACTACCTACAGAGTTCAGCACCATCACGGTGACACGTCGTTATTACAAAAATGGAGAAAGTGAATACCGTTTAAATGATGTTTCTTGTCGTTTGAAAGATATCCATAACTTATTCATGGATACAGGAGTGAGTACAGATAGTTATGCAATCATCGAGTTAGGGATGGTAGATGACATTATCAAGGACAAAGATAATAGTCGTCGTAAAATGTTAGAGCAAGCTGCTGGTATTACAATTTATAAAACTAGAAAGAAAGAAGCGAAGAATAAATTAGATGCAACAGAGCAAGATTTATCTCGTATCGAGGATTTGTTGTTTGAAATCAACAACCAATTAAAGACCTTAGAGAACCAAGCAAAGAAGGCAGAGAAATACTTTGAGATAAAGAAAGATTATAAGGAGACTGCGATTGAATTAGCGATTGCATCTTTGGAAGGGTTTAATCTTACTTACAAGGAATTAACAGAGCAGCAAGAAACTGAGACGGATAGAAAATTTGAATTAGAAGCAGCTATCGCCTTAGAAGAAGCAGCACTTGAGCAAGAGCGTGTGGTTTTCATTGAAAAAGAAAAGGGCTTGCAAAACATGCAGCATGAATTCAATGAATTACAGCAGCACCTAAGAACAAAAGAGAATGATAAAAATCTAGCAGCACAACGCTTAGATTATTTGAATGACAAAGAGAAGGGGTTACAAGAATTTTTAGAAAGAGCCGAAGGTCAATTGAAAACAATTGGTGATTCAATTGAGTATACTAAATTGCAAGTAATTGATGAAGAGCAATTGTACAATGATTTTAAAAATAGAGTTGAACAGTCACATATCGAATTAACCAATAAGCGTGCTCAATTTGACGATCAAAGAACAGTATTGGATGGATTGCGTCAACAATTTGGACAAATTCAAAGAAATCAATTTGAAGCAGAAAAGAAAGTAGCTGTAGCAGATACTTCAATTCAAAATATCCAGAGAAGTCAACATCAGTTAGATGAAGAGCAATTGCATAGGGCAGAACAAGTTGAAGAATTAACACAACAACTTGCAACAAAAGAAGCCGATTTAGCTTCAAGCAAAGCACAATTAGTTGAATTACAAGCACAGCACGAAAAAGCGAAAGCAAATATTTTCGAAACCCAAGAACAACTTGAAGTATTAAGAGCAAAGTTAGCGGAGCAATCAAGAATATTGGACGCTAAGAAAAATGAATACGATTTATTGAAGAGTTTAGTGGACTCAATGGAAGGTTATCCTGAGAGCGTTAAATTCTTACATAAGAATACTGGTTGGAATCACAATGCACCTATTCTTTCTGATATTTTATATGTTCAAGAGGCTTACCGCACAGCAGTTGAGAATGTATTAGAGCCTTACTTAAATTATTACGTAGTGAATAATTTAAAAGAGGGTATGCAAGCAGTTCAATTATTGGATGAAAACAAAAAGGGTAAAGCGAATTTCTTCTTATTAGATCAATTGAATGGTGCGAAAGCAGAATCTGCGCCATCTAATACCATTGCAGCATTATCAGTGATTGAAATTGATCCTCAATATGCAGCATTAGCGAATCATTTATTAGGCAATGTGTTCATTGCTGAAAATGAAGCTGCTTTAGAAGCGAATTCAACAGGTATCATTTTGGAGAAGACCGGTAAATATGTAAAAGGTAAATTTACTTTAACTGGTGGCAGTGTTGGATTATTCGAAGGAAAGAAAATTGGTCGTGCTAAGAATTTAGAAAAATTACTTGAAGACATTCAATCGCAAGAAACTGTAGTGAATGACTTAAAAGCACAAATACAAGTGAAGCATGAATCTGTTCTTCAGTTTAACGAATTATTGAAAGAACAAGAAATTAGATCAACTGAGCAAAACGTAAACCGTTTGATCAATGATGTGTTCGCTAATAAAAATAGATTAGAGAATTTGCAATCAGCGCAAGTAGCAGCTGTTGCTAAATTAGCAGAATTAGCAGAGAAGATTGCACAGGAGCATGCTTCAATCGGAGATACAAGAACTGAATTGGTTGAATTAAATGCTTCATTACAAGCAACTCAAGCACAATTAGGCGATATCGAAATGGCTTATCAGGCAGCTGAACAAGCATATCATTTAGCGTCTGGTGAATTCAATGAAATGAATTTACAATTGACTAAGCAACAAAGTAAGATTGAAGCTTTGCAACAAGAGGTAATATTCAAGGGCAATCAATTGAACGATTTGCATGCGCAAATTCAATCCAATACAGCTCAATTGACAGAAGCTTCTACTGCAATTGTAGAAAGTAGAACACAACTAGAAGCCATTGAATTGGAATTGGTTGAATTGCTTAGAAATAAAGAAGCAGAGGAGTTAAAATTAAACGAAGCAGATCAGGCTTACTATACTTTACGTACCACATTACAAGAGAAAGAGAGTGCATTAAGACACCAAGTGAAGTCTAAGGAATTAATGGACCAATTGATTAATGAAATCAAGGATAAATTAAACAACTTAAAACTTCAATTAGCTAGTACGAAGGAAAGATTAAGTGTTGAATTTAAAGTGGAGCTAGAAGAAATCTTAGATCTTGGTAGACAAACAGAAGCTACATTAGAAGAATTGCAGGCGGATGTAGAGAAGATGAAGAAGCGTTTAGAGAACATGGGTGAAGTGAATCCAACAGCAATCGAAGCTTACACAGAGATGAAAAAACGTTATGATTTCATCTTAGAACAAAAGAATGACTTAGTGACTGCAAAAGAAAGTTTATTGTTGACGATTCAAGAAGTGGAAGCGACAGCAAACCAGGCCTTCTTAGAAACTTACAATACGGCAAGAGAGAATTTCCAAAAAGTGTTCAAGGCATTGTTTACCGAAGAAGATTCTTGTGACTTAGTTTTAGTTGATCCAACCAATCTTGCAGAAACTGCAGTAGAGATTGTTGCGAAGCCTAAAGGAAAACGTCCTTCTTCAATTACACAGTTGAGTGGAGGAGAGCGTACCTTAACAGCAACAGCAATGTTATTCGCGATCTACTTAATCAAGCCAGCACCATTCTGTATCCTAGATGAGGTGGATGCACCATTGGATGATGCGAACGTAGGTAAGTTCACACAGATGATCCAAAAATTCTCTGATAACTCACAGTTCATTATTGTAACCCACAATAAGCAAACAATGAGTGCTGTAGATGTGATTTATGGTGTGACCATGCAAGAGCCAGGGGTAAGTAAATTAGTTCCTGTTGATTTCAGGAGCTTAACAGCATAATTTAAATTGCAGTAATGCAAATCATATAGCTTTAAGCGTCCTCGTGAGCAATTGCGGGGGCGCTTTTTTTTGAACTAGAATTTCAAATACTACTAACCTTTAATAAAAGACTTTCAACTCTTGATCAAATCTGTCCTCATATTATTTATTGCATGCTTTATGGTATATTTGCCCTTCAGCAGGACGCCGGATTATTTTGATAGTGATGTCACGCCAGCGTTAATTGAAGCGAAATCTGATAGTGTATTCGCTGTTTTTAAAGAATCGGGTAAAATATATCGTGTTCAGTTAGATCAAAAAAGATTTCAATCAAGCATTGGGTCAAGAATAGAAATCAGGTATGAGTTAAGTGCCCCCGAACATGCAAAAGTTAATCAAATAATAGGGTACTGGTTAGAGCCAAAAGAATTAATAGGCGCTATTTTGATCCTACTTGTTTTATTAATTGCAGCTTACGCTACAACCCATCAACCAGATGCTGCATCATTAAAAGAACAGATTGAATTTAAGAAAGAAGATAAAGGGAAGTACGTCTAGTACATCTTTTTAAATTTAGAATGAGAATTAATACCTATCCCTAGGCTCTCGGCTCGAACGCTCGCTACGGAATAGTATTAATTCTCATTACATATTCTAAGAAAGAAATTTAGAAAGAAATACTAATAATCGCCGAACATTCGAGTAAAGCGAGCTGAGAGGCGAGTATTCCAGTATTTTTTCTAAATCAAAAAAGGGAAAGTGAATTTATTTAGCTAGATAACGCTTGATATCTTTATCGATATCACGGTTCTTGATGGTTTCGCGTTTGTCGTATTCTTTTTTACCACGCCCAATACCAATTTCCATTTTAGCATAGTGCTTATCGTTGAAGAAGATACGAAGTGGAACAATGGTGAAACCTTTTTCTTTGGTTTTGGCTTCAATTTTTTTAAGCTCTCTTGCGGTTAACAAGAGCTTACGGTCATGTACTTCAATATGGTTATTCTTATTGCCATGAGAATAGGCATTGATGAACAAAGACCTAACCCAAAGTTCACCCTTGTCAAAGAAACAGAAAGAATCATTGAAGCTTACTTTTCCAGCACGGATAGATTTTACTTCGGTGCCCATCAATACAATGCCAGCCACATATTTATCTTCTATCTGGTAGTTGAAATAGGCTTGCCTATTGTTTAATTCTATTGACTTAGGTGCTTTCGCCATAAAAAAATATCCCGATGTGCTACACCGGGATACAAAAGTACTATTTAAAATTGATTTCTATTTGGCATTAGTTTCGGAACATCAAAGCCACATCTGCTAATTTTTGTTTGAGTTCCTTTCTGTCAACAATAAAATCCAAAAATCCATGCTCCAATAAGAATTCAGAACGTTGGAAGCCTGGAGGTAAATCTTTCTTAATGGTTTCTTTGATAACCCTTGGACCTGCGAAGCCAATTAAAGCCCCTGGTTCCGCTATATTAATATCACCCAACATACCAAAGCTAGCAGAGATACCGCCAAATGTTGGATCTGTTAATAAGGATATGAAAGGTAATTTCGCGTCACTTAATTGAGAGAGTTTACCACTCGTTTTTGCCAATTGCATTAAACTGAATGCGCTTTCCATCATACGAGCACCACCACTTTTACTAATTACTAAAAAGGGTAGTCTATGTTGTATACAATAGTCTACAGCACGGCTAAATTTTTCACCCATTACACTTCCTAATGAACCACCAATAAATTCAAAGTCCATACATGCAACCACATAGCCTTCGCCATTCATTTTACCTACACCAACGCGCATAGAGTCTTTCAAGTCTGTTTTAGCATGAATATCGTCAAGGCGTTTTTGGTAGTTCTTTAAATCGGTAAAATTTAATGCATCTTTACTTTTGATTTCATCAAATAATACAGTGTATTCGTTGTTGTCAAATAAAATATCAAAATACTCATCACTTCCAATGCGATGATGGTAATTACACTTTCCACAAATGAACAAGTTTTCTTTCAACTCCGAACTTGTGCAAATATGGTTGCAGGTTGGACATTTTGTCCATAAACCTTCTGGTGTTTCCTTTTTTTCTGCAGTCGAAGTACTAATCCCTTTTCTAATTCTCTTAAACCATCTTGACTTATCAGCTGCATCGGAATGATTCAATTCTTCACCAGTCAGGTTTACTTCAATATCTTCTACTTTTTCACGCATAGGAATTTATTTAAGCGTTTCTATTGATACAATTTAAATCGTCAAATGATTGTTCTAAACGTTTGATAAAAGACTCTTCGCCTTTTCTTAACCAAACTCTAGGGTCATAGTATTTTTTATTAGGTTTATCTGCTCCCTCTGGATTTCCTAATTGAGTCTGAAGATAAGCTTCATTCTTTTTATAGTAACCGAGAACACCTTCCCAGAATGCCCATTGTAAATCGGTATCTAAATTCATTTTGATTGCACCGTATCCAATTGCTTCTCTAATTTGGTTTTGAGGAGAACCAGATCCGCCATGGAATACAAAGTAAACCGGCTTAGGTGCTGTACCCATTGTTTTTTCGATATGCAATTGGCTATTATGTAAAATCTCAGGCTTTAATTCAACATTACCTGGACTGTATACGCCGTGCACATTGCCAAAAGCAGCAGCAACAGTAAATAAGTTACCTACTTTTCCTAATTCAGTATAAGCATAAGCAACGTGTTCTGGTTGCGTATATAATTTGTCATTTTCAACACCACTGTTATCCACGCCATCTTCTTCGCCACCAGTTACACCTAACTCAATTTCTATACCCATACCCAATGGTGCCATGCGTTTAAAGAATTCAACAGATGTTTGTATATTTTCTTCGATAGGCTCTTCAGATAAATCCAACATATGCGAACTGAATAAAGGTTGTCCGTGTAATTTGTGGTATTTCTCACTCTCGTCAATTAAAGCACTAATCCAAGGCAACCATTTTTTAGAAGCGTGGTCTGTATGTAAAACAACAGGCACGTCATAAAATTTAGCTACTTGGTGCACATGTAACGCACCAGCAATCGCACCTTGAATATTAGCCTGTAAATTGTCATTTGGCATCCCTTTACCAGCTATAAATTGGGCACCACCATTAGAGAACTGAATAATGATTGGAGACTTTACTTTTGCTGCTGTTTCAATTGCTGCATTAATCGTATCTGTACCAGTAGTATTGACCGCTGGGATTGCAAAATTATTCGCTTTAGCATCGTTGTATAATGCCTCTAATTCTTTACCGTATAAAACACCAGATCTGTACTTATTCATAGTTTAATTATTGAGTGACAAATATACAATTTAAGACCCAAACAGCTGTTAGCAACCTGCTTAAATCCGACTTTAATTAGTCGATAAAACCCTTTGATTTCATCCAGTCGTCATTGTATACTTTTCCAACATATCGGCTACCATGATCATGAAAAATACATACTACAATATCTTCGGGTTTAAGTTTATCTTTTAGTTGCGTTAGGCCTTGAAAACAGCTACCAGCTGAGTATCCGCAAAATAAACCTTCTTCTTTTGCGAGTCTTCTTGTCATTAATGCGCCTTCTTTATCGGCCACTTGTTCAAAATGATCAATCACTGACATATCATAGTTTGCAGGAACAAAATCTTCCCCAAATCCTTCGGCAATATAAGGTTGTACATAGTTCATATCAACTATGCCAGTTTGAAAGTAATTGGTCAATAAAGAACCAATAGGATCAATGGCCCAAATTTGAATAGATGGATTTTGTTCTTTTAAATACCTAGCAGTTCCTGTTATCGTTCCACCTGTTCCTGCGGTACAAACTAAGTGGGTTATTTTACCTTCAGTTTGACGCCAAATTTCGGGACCAGTACTTTCGTAATGCGCCTGTCTGTTGGCTAAATTATCATATTGATTAAAGAAAAATGAATTTGGAATTTCAGCAGCTAATTTTCTTGCAACTGAATAATAACTAGCAGGATCTTCTGGGGCAACATTGGTGGGGCAGACGATGACTTCTGCACCAACTGCTCTTAAGATATCCATCTTTTCCTTGCTTTGTTTGTCTGTTGTCGTGAAGATGCATTTATATCCTTTCACCACTGCAGCGAGTGCTAAGCCCATTCCTGTATTTCCACTAGTACATTCAATGATGGTGCCCCCTGGTTTTAATTTACCTTCTGCTTCTGCTACTTCAACCATTTTCAAAGCCATTCTATCTTTAATAGAATTACCAGGATTGAAGTAATCTACTTTTGCAAGAACTGTTGCCGGGATGTCTGCTGCTATTTTATTTAACCGAATCAATGGCGTGTTGCCAATTGTTTCTAAAACATTGTTTAACCACATAAAATGGATGCTTTTATTGTGGGGTGAAATTAAGCTAAAAAGTAAGAAAACTAAAGGATGTTAGCAAAATTGCTAGTAATGATTTCACAGAATTTTGTGTCAATCATTTTTTCAGCCAATGCAATCATATTGGAGAACGCTTTTGCATTACTAATACCATGCCCAATGATGACTGGCTTATTGACGCCCAAGACAGGGGTGCCGCCATAATTTTCGAAATGAAAACGACCAAAAAAGGAATCTTTTTCTAGTCCTTGATGCGCTGCAGCCTCATACATAGCTTCTGCAGTTTTAAGAATTATATTTCCAGTAAATCCATCACAAACAATCACGTCTGCTTTGTCGTTAAAGACATCACGACCTTCTACATTGCCAATGAATTGTACATGGGTATTTTCTTTCAAAAGTGGGTAAGTGGCCTGGGCTAATAAGTTACCCTTGCCTTCTTCTTCGCCCACATTTAATAAACCAACTGTTGGGGTATCAATATTTAAAATATGTTTTGCATATAAATGGCCTAGAATCGCAAATTGATTCAATTGTTCAGGTTTGCAATCCGCATTTAAACCTACATCAACTAGTATACCAGTTTTCCCATTAAGCTTTGGCAAAAGGGAGGCGATAGTGGGTCTTAAAACACCTTTAATTGGCTTGATGCTGAACATTGCGCCAACTAACATGGCACCTGTATTCCCTGCACTTAAAAAAGCATCGATTTTGCCTTCGGCTAAATAGCGGAAACCTATCGCAATAGATGAGTTTGGTTTCTCTTTTAATGCTTTAGTAGGATGCTCGTGGTATCCAATTACTTCTGGGGCATCTACGAAATGCAAAAAAGGTGAAGCAATCCCATGTTGTTGAAAGAGTGCTTCCAACTGGGTTGCATCACCTATGCAAAACAAATTATTTTGGTGACTGGATAGATAGAGTTGAACGCCTTTGACAGCTTCAAGTGGTGCAAAATCACCACCCATCATATCTATTCCAATATTCATTTATTGGGCAATTAAGCTTTTAAAGGCGCTTTTTCAGCTACTAATTTACCTTTATAGTATAATTTTCCTTCTTGTACGTGTGCGCGATGACGAACATGGATTTCACCAGTTGTACCATCTTTGCTTAAAGTTACTTCTTGAGCAACATAGTGTGTTCTTCTTTTAGCGCTACGTTGTTGTGAGTGTCTGCGTTTAGGATTAGGCATCTCTTATTTTTTAAATTTTTACTATTATTTGTTTTCTATTCTACTTTTTTAATCTTTTAAATCTTTGAACTGATCAAGTCCTTTCCAAATATCCTTTGAAGGGGTTTGGGCAGGTGGGTTTTCATTAAAGAAATTGAGTTGGTCTATCACTTCTTGGTTACAGGTCGATTTTCCTTGGTCATCCAATTTGCAAATATGTTGCAAGGGGATGCTAAGGTTAATGAACTCGTAAATCCAATTGGCAATTGACAAATGACTTTCGTTACGATCTAGGTAAAAGATATCTGGGTCTTCTTCTTCACTGTTCATCTTATCGGCATCATCAACAAGTTTTACAACTATGTCAAATTCGTCCCAAAGTTGAACGGTAAGAGGATTACCACAACGGTCACAAATCGTATCGATTGTCCCATCAATGTCAAAATGTAGTTGCATAAAACCTGTGTGTTTGTCCAAAAGGAGCTTTACTTTGGTTTTGCAATTACTGAAATCTTGGGTTCCAAAATCTAAAAAGAACTTGTCCTCTATACGGTATTCGAACTCATGTTCACCAGCTGTTAAGCCTACAAATGGAATTTCAAATGACCTGTCATGGCCCATAACCGTACTTTAAGGGTGGCAAAGTTAGTAAAATTCGGTCAAAAGACAAAGTTTATACTAATTTTACTAGATAATTATTCTGTACAAATGTATCGATTTAGAACGGCTTTAAGTAAGTTCATTTTGCCTATTCTTTGGCTTTCACTTTTGGTAGTTTGTCTACTAGCGCCTTACTTCCCCAATCTGGTGGCTAAATATTACACAGCAGGTTTGTTTTACTATTGGACAAATTTTCTCAGATACTTCTTTGATCGTATTCCTTTTGCAATTGGAGAGCTTGTTTATATAATATTTATTATTTTATTGATAATCAATACAATAAAGTCATTTACTTCATTTAAAAATTTCAATACATTTTGGCTAAAAATACGATTTATAGGAATCAAATTAATAGGACTGTTTTTAAAATTATATGTCATTTTTCAACTGATTTGGGGCTTGAATTACCTACAACCTGATGTTTCAATAGCCTTCAACTTGAATGTTCAACCACCTAAAAATGCGCAAATAGCCTTGGACGAAATGAATGTTTTAACCTATGAATTAATTAAAGAGCTGAATCAAACTAAAACAGAATTGGGCAAAATGAATCCCAAAGAATTGGATTTTACTCAACTTTCTGCTAAGGTACTAGAGGCTTACTCATCTGATACAATCGCTCAATATCAAACCATATTAAGAAATCCAAGTTTAAAAAAGGCAGTTTTTCCAAGCTTGGGAGACTATTTAGGGTACCTGGCTTTTTACCAACCACTTACAGGAGAAGCAATTATACGAGCAGATCTTCCAGTTTTCACCCTACCATATACGATTGCCCATGAAATGGCGCATCAAATGGGCTATGCTTCTGAAACAGAGGCAAATTTCATAGCCTATGTCATTGCTACAAAATCAGGGGATCCATTGTTAAGGTATTCGATGTTATTACAAATGTTCAGTTATGCCCAAGAGTCTCAATTATTATTAATAGCGGGGAATAAGGGGTTCGAATCTTGGAAAGGACAAATCGCAAAAAATAAAGCACTATTGAATCCAGCAGTACTTAAGGATCGTGCAGAAATTAAAGCATTTTTTACTGCAAGAGCAGGCAAAGAAATTCAGGCATCCACACAACTGTATGACCAATTCCTTAAATGGAATAAACAAGCAGCCGGCTTAGGAAGTTACTCAGAGGTCTTAAAATTGGTGAGGGCTTATCGAATTAAAACTGGTTCTTCCACATCATACTCTCGATAGGCTTTTCTGGCTGGCCACTGTATTTTGCGTTCGCTTTTTTATTGTAGCTCACTTCAATTTCACCATCTACAGGGAAATAAATTAATTGGCCAATTGGCATGCCTTTATAAACGCGAACTGGTTGTTTCACAGAAATTTCTAGCGTCCAATAACCACAGAATCCAACATCTCCTTTTCCTGCAGTCGCATGGATATCGATACCCAAACGACCAGTAGATGATTTACCTTCTAAGAATGGCACGTGTGCGTGTGTTTCCGTGTATTCTAATGTAACGCCTAAATAAAAACCAGTTGGTTCTAAAACGAATCCTTCTTCAGGAATTTCAAAATAAGTGATGGTGTTGTGCGCTTTTGCATCTAGCACAGCATTATCGTATGTTGCCAACCATTTACCAAGATGCACGTCATAGCTATTGCTACCTAAATCCTTACGGTGGTAGGGTTCAATCTTGATTGTTCCTTTTTCAATTTCTTCTAGTATGCGTGTATCTGATAATATCATCTTATTCTTTTTATGTTTAATTTAGGCCTTTAAAACCGACCGCAATCTAATTCAAAATGCCTTTCTTTTATCAACAAAATATTAACGAGACAGCTCATTTGGCCATTTGGTCCATTCAAGAACCGGCATCATTTTTTGAAACGGATGTTCAATTAGCAGTGCCTATTGCGAATGAAGAGCGGCGCATTCAACATTTGGCGGTTCGTCTCTTATTTAAATTAATGATGCCAGAGGCGGATTTGAGTAAATTAGTAATGGCAGATAATGGGAAACCGTATTTAATCGGCCTGCCTTTTCATTTCTCTTTTTCGCATTGTAAAGGCTATGCAGCTTGTGCAGTTGATGATAAGCAAGCTGTAGGTATAGATATTGAAATCATACATCCAAGAATTGCTAAAGTGGCACATAAATTCTTGAATGACAATGAGAAGTCCATGTTGGAGGGTTTAAACGAGCATACTCAATTAAAACAAATGGCATTTTTATGGGCTGCTAAAGAAGCGATGTACAAACAATATGAACAATTGGGTATTGACTTTGCAAAGGATTTCAATATTCTCGAGTTAACCAATGGAGACAGGGGCACGGTGAAGGCACAAATTTTACATAAAGGCAATCAAGTAGAGGTCTTTTTAGACTACCATTTCGGGGAGGATTACATTTGTGTTACCTGTTTTAGGTAATTATTTTTTCTATTGTGTCTAAATGACACAATTTATCCATAAATTTATAGTAACATAAGTTGACTATTTATTTACTTCATCTTGCTTCATTATGAAAAGATTATTCGTACTATTTTTTGTTGCTCCATTTGTGACAAATGCACAAACAAATTTCACAGAAAATGAAATTTCAGAAAAGGTTAAATCTATTAAAGTCAACGAACAAATTACGCTAGGGTATTCCGTTGCGTCTGGTGTAAAAATCATTTATAAAGAAGGTTTGCCTTTTAAGGATTTAAATAAGAATGGTCAAGTAGATCTTTATGAAGACTGGAGACAAAATGTAGTAGATCGTGCAAAAGACCTTGCAAGTAAAATGACAATTGATCAAATAGCAGGTTTGATGTTGTATAGTAGACATCAGTCCGTTCCAGTGGCATCTGCTGGAATGTTTGCTGGTACTTATAATGGGAAACCTTTTGCGGAAAGTGGATTGAAGGCATCTGAACTTTCCGATCAACAAATTGCATTTTTAACGAATGACCATCTAAGACATGTTTTAATGACATCGGTGCAAAGTCCAACGGATGCTGCAAATTGGAATAATAATATGCAAATGTTAGCTGAAAAATTAGGGGTGGGTATTCCGGTAAATATAAGTTCAGACCCAAGACATGGTGCAAATAAAGATGCAGAATACAATGCTGGGTCTGGGGGCACTATTTCTCAATGGCCAGAAGAGTTAGGATTGGCAGCTACGTTTGATCCTGCTATCACCAAACAATTCGGATCCATTGCTTCCAAAGAATACAGAGCATTAGGGATAGCGACTGCCTTGTCTCCGCAAATTGATTTAGCAACAGAACCAAGATGGAATCGTTTTATAGGCACATTTGGCGAAGACCCTTCATTGGCGACAGATATGGCTCGTGCATATATTGATGGATTTCAGACACCTTCTAAAGAAATTGCCAATTACAATGGCTGGGGAAATTCTAGTGTGAATGCAATGGTTAAGCATTGGCCAAGTGGTGGTCCGGAAGAGGGTGGACGTGATGGTCATTTTGCTTATGGAAAATTTGCCGTGTATCCTGGCAACCAATTTGAAACCCATTTAAAACCTTTTACCGAAGGTGCTTTTAAATTAGATGGTTCTACAAAAAAAGCAGCTGCTGTAATGCCTTATTATACAATATCTTTTAATCAAGATAAGAAGTACGGAGAAAATGTGGGGAATGGTTTTAGTAAATATATCATTACTGATCTGCTTCGAAATAAATATGCTTACGATGGTGTGGTTTGCACAGATTGGTTAATCACAGGAGAAGAAGGTCCAATGCCAGATGTATTTATGGGCAAACCTTGGGGTACAGAGAAATTATCTATTGCCGAAAGACATTATAAAGTATTAAAAGCAGGGGCTGATCAGTTTGGGGGAAACAATGACGTAAAACCAGTTTTGGCTGCATATCAAATGGGGGTTACTGAATTTGGTGAACAGTCAATGCGTCAGCGATTTGAGATATCAGCGGTAAGATTATTGTTAAATATTTTCAGAGTTGGACTTTTCGAAAATCCCTATTTAAATGCAGTGGAGTCAGAAAAAATTGTTGGGCAAGCAGCCAATATGAAAGCTGGTTATGACGCACAATTAAAATCAATTGTTTTGATAAAAAATAAAAACAAAACATTGCCAATTCAAACTGGAAAGACCGTGTATATCCCAAAAAGAATCACGCCAGCAGGCATTAACTTTTTTGGGATGCCTTCTCCAGAAAAAATAGAATATCCTGTTAGCTTAGATAGAATTAATAAATATTATACAGTGACGGATGACCCAGCGAAAGCAGATTTTGCTATTGTTTTTATCAATAGTCCAAAAAGTTTAGGGTATAGTAGGGAAGATAGAGCTGCAGGCGGCAATGGTTACCTACCTATTAGTTTACAGTTAAAAGATTATACGGCGGTAGAGGCAAGGGCAAATAGTATTGCAGCTGGAGATCCAGTGATTGATTCCACCATTAAGAATAGATCTTACAAAGGCAAAACTTCTAAGTCTGTCTCTTATCCTGATTTAAATACCATCTTGGAAACTAAAAAGGCAATGAATGGTAAGCCAGTGATAGTATCTATTAATATTTCAAACCCAATGATTTTTTCTGAGTTTGAAAACAAAGTGGATGCAATTGTGGGAGAATTTGGAGTACAGGTAGATGCGATGATGGATATCCTTTCTGGTAAAGTGGAACCTTCAGGTTTATTGCCAATGCAAATGCCTTTGGATATGCGCACAGTTGAATTACAAAAGGAAGACGTACCGCATGATATGGTGCCGTTTAAAGACAGCATGGGCAATACCTATGATTTTGGATATGGCTTAAATTGGAAAGGTGTCATTAAAGATGCTAGGACAATCAAGTATGCAGTGAAGAAATAAAATTTATTCTTCAATACTTAATGTTTCATCCCCCTCAAGTAAATCTAAGTGGATGGCATCTGCGCCAGCAATACCTTCTATGGAGCCTTTAATATGCATGGCATTAAGTAAAACTTTTTCTAGTTGCTTCTCTCTTGCTTTCCAGAGTTTTTCCATTGCGTCTCTTTCTTTCTGTATACTAGAACGCATTTGTCTAAACCCTTCGCCAACGGCTTTCCATTGTTCGCTAAATTCATTACTAGTTAAGTAATCGTAGAGGAAACTCATTTTGTCGCCCTTGTTTACCTGACTTTTCTTTGTATCGTAAATTTTTAAAATCGCATTTCTTAATAATAAAGCTACACTTTTTACTTCCTGAAAAGAGCAGATATAAACGCCGTCTTTTTCGCCAAAACGGTCCAATTCTTTAGGGAAGGTCTGTGTTACAATTACTGCTATATCTGCACTCTGGCTGCGCATATCAGCTTTAAGTTTATCAATCCACTCTTGGTTAAAGTCTTTTGTTCTTTTACTTTCATAGATGATCTTGCCTGCTTCTTGCCCAAGATTATTGCGAACTAATTGAATACAGTCAGCGCCTCTTACACCTTTTCCTACCTCAGAAATCTGGTCAAATGGGAAACTTGTTTTCAGTAATTCTTCTAATAATAGCTCTTGCACTTCACCTTGCATTTGCATACTACCTTGTTCTGCTTTACGACGCATTTCTTCGGCCAATTTACGTTGGTCTTCTAGCTGCTTTTCTAATTCTTTTACCTTTAATGTATGTTCTTGATCTTTGATTGAAATTCTTTCTAATTCCTCTTTTTGAATTTGTGCTTTTAAAATTTCTCTTTCCGCATTTAACTTTCTTTGCAAATCTAATTCTAGTTCAGCTTCTTTTGCTTGAATTGCCTGAACTTGTTTTAATAAGTCTAGTTCCTTTTGTCTAAATTCATGTACCTGCTTACTCATGTTGGCCTCATTTTCTTGCATCATTTTTAGCTTGTGTTCATATTCACCTGCAATATTCTTTTTTAATTGCTCGGCTAATTCTGTTTCTATTTTTTTCTTTTGATCAGCTAATAATTGATTGGTTTCTTCTTCTTTCTTTTTTTGCCAATCAGTCATTTTGCCACGCAATTCTTTTTCAATCTCGTCACGGATGGCGTCGGTTGGTTCAAAACTGTGTTGGCATTTTGGGCAGGAAACGATATAATTAGACATGGCAATTTTTTATTGACTATAAAAATACAGTGTTACAAAGATGCAAAAAAATATAACAGCCTCCCGAAATTTATGTAGGTTTGCGTTCCTGCGGAGGTGGCGAAATTGGTAGACGCACTACCTTGAGGTGGTAGCGCCCATACCCGGGCGTGGGAGTTCGAATCTCCTCTTCCGCACAAAGCATCCACAACTCGTTGTGGATGCTTTTTTGTTTGAAGAAGCGCAAGAACTTGTTCTTGAAAGCTGTTGAAAATAAAAAAAGCAAAACCCATCACATGGTGATGGGTTTTGAATGCTTTGAGTCAGTATCTTATTTGAGATGTCAGCCAAACGAAGTGCGAGCTGACAATCTCAAAATATGCTTGATTACAATGACTTCAAAATCTCATCTGCAGATCTTACATAATCCATGTTCTTAGCTTCAGTCGCCATTTGCTTGCATGTTTCAGCTGCAGCTTTAGCGCCTTTTTTATCATTTAAAGCAACATGAATTCTCGCTTTTAATAAATGCAACCAATATGCTTTTGCATTTGCAGCAACAGCTTTGTCTGCATAAACTAATGCCTTATTATAATCATGGTCTAATTCAAGGTAAAATGTTGCCGCAGTTTGGTAAACATTAGGGTTAACAGTTGCCGCAGATGTAGCAGCTTCTATTTGCGCACGAACAATCGGTTTAATATCTGTGCTAATTGGAATTTTCACTTTTGTCTTACCCCATTTCAAATAAATAGTAGCAGTTTGTGCGGTGATATCATCAATTGCAATTGTAAATGTTTCGGTGGTAGTTCCAGTTGTTTCTGGTGCTACTTTAAAACGAACTACATCTTCTGCTTCTTTGTAGTCAAAGCTGCCCCATCCTTTAGAATTGGTATTGATGATGATGGTCCACTCGTTTATGCCAGGAATTGTAAACAGCCCATAAGAACCTGCAGGGATTGTTTTATTGCCAATATTCACTGGATCTGAAAAAGTTAATCTGGTTGCACCATTTGCACCTGTTCTCCAAACATCGCCAACTGGAGCCAATAAACTTCCCGTTCCAAAAACTGAACGTCCTTTAAGACTTGGTCTAGAATAAACAATCTCAATTTTTCCCATGCCAAATTCTTGCGTCAAGGTTTGAGTAGGACTAGCAGCTGGCATTTTCACTTGAGCCATTGCTGTAAAGCTTAAGAAGCTTCCAATTACAAAAAGTATTTTTTTCATTTTCTTTATTTTTGAATAACAAACCTACTTTATTTTAGGCGTTATTGGATTATTTTTTTTGAAAAGCAGGATGGAATCTATCTAGCGTGTCCCTTAAGAAATCTCTATTAATATGGGTATATATCTCTGTTGTTGTAATACTCTCATGGCCAAGCATTTCTTGAACAGCCCTTAGGTCCGCACCACCTTCTACTAAGTGGGTTGCAAAACTATGGCGCAAACTATGTGGAGATATAGATTTTTTTATCCCTGTCTTTAACATTAAGTCTTTGATGATGTAAAAAATCATCACCCTGCTAAGGCCTTTTCCACGATTATTAAGGAACAAGATATCCTCGCAATTTTTTGCTGGTGTCTGGTGGACACGTATCGTGTCTTTATATAATTTAATATACTTGATTGCATCAGTTCCAATAGGTACTAATCTTTCTTTATCTCCCTTTCCAATAACCCTTATAAATCCAACATCTAAGTATAAACAGGATATTTTAAGTTGTATTGCTTCAGTGACTCTTAAGCCCGAACTATACATCACTTCTAATATAGCTTTATTTCTGCCTCCTTCGGGTTTGCTTAAATCAATTTCGCCAATCATTTGCTCAATTTCCTCAAAGCTTAAAACGTCGGGTAATTTTCGGCTTGTTTTTGGACTAGGTAAAAGAGTGGTGGGGTTGACATTGCATATTTGTTCAATTAAACAATATTTAAAAAAGGCTTTAATGCCAGAAATAATTCTTGCTTGAGAGGTGGGCGCCATACCTAGTTCACCAATGCTATGAATGAAGCTTTGAAGATGGGTTAGTTGAATATCAGATGGCGTCTGAATTTCTGGAATTGGTGCAATAAAACTAGCTAACTTATCTATATCTCTTAAATAGGCCTCGACAGAGTGTCCGCTAAGTGACTTTTCTAATTGTAAAAAAGCTTTAAACCCCTTTTTATAGATATCCCAGTTCATTTGCTATGATGTAGATTTGGAAAAGATTTGATATTTAATTGATAAAGGGTTTATTTCGCGTCAGATTCATATCCCTATGCAAGTAAATTTAAGATCATTTAAGCAGAAAGTTAGAAATAACGGAAAACAATTCAAATCCTTCTTGACAAAGATAGAAAAGAAAAATCCTAAAAACCTCGATCAATTAACTGCGAAGTTAAGTCCAGAAGTTTGGGCAGAAGTGGATTGTCTGTCTTGTGCAAATTGTTGCAAGTCTATGACGCCAACATTTACGCCTAAAGACATTAAAAGAATTGCTGCGCATCTGGAAATGAAGCCTGCTGAATTTAAAGCAACATGGTTAGAGTATGATAAGAAAGACAAGGACTGGATGAATGTTTCAAGACCTTGCCAATTTTTAAATTTAACTTCAAACATGTGTTCTATTTATGAAGTACGTCCAGCTGATTGTGCTGGTTTTCCGCATTTGACAAAGAAAAAATTTGTAGAGTATGTACATGTACACAAACAAAATGTGGAATATTGTCCTGCGACCTATAAGTTGGTAGAAAAGATGCAAATGGCACTTAAATAAATGGTCTCTTTTAAAAGTAAATATCTTCAAACAATAATAGATCCCATTTTTCTTCTGAATACATTTGTATTGCGATAACATCAAATTGTAATATTTGCCATTTAGGATGCAGGTATTGATAGATTGCAGCTGCGTTTTTTAAGTGCTGCATTTTAACAGCATTGATATGCTGTTCTGGGAAACCAAATTCAGCAGAGCGCCTTGTTTTAACTTCAATAATATGCAAGTTATTCCATTTGCTAGCAATGATGTCAATTTCTAAATGTTTATGTCGCCAATTTCGTTCTATTATCTTGTAGTCATTATTTATAAGGTATTCGGCCGCTTTATTTTCGCCTAAAAACCCAGTATCTTTGTTATGGTGGCTCATATTGTTATTTGAGTAGCTAAGAAAAATAGTTAAAATAGACACATGAACACAACGTATAAATTACAAGGTATACATAGGCATTATGAATGGGGCGGTAAAACTTTTTTGCCTCATTTAATGGGTCTCACCAATGATGCCTCACAGCCATTTGCGGAGTATTGGATGGGTGCGCATCCATCTGCACCAGCAATTGTTGAAACCCCATTAGGGAATAGCAGTTTGGACCAGTTGATAGACCAAGATCCTGTCCAATTTTTAGGCGCTAAAACAACCGAAGCTTTTGGAACTTTGCCCTATTTATTTAAGATTTTAGACGTGGAAAAGATGTTGAGTATTCAGGTGCATCCTTCCAAAGCGAATGCGGTTATTGGATTTGAAAAAGAGGAAAAGGCAGGAATCCCAATTACGGCATCCAATAGAAATTATAAAGACAAAAATCATAAGCCAGAAGTGATGGTGGCTTTAAGTGATTTTTGGTTATTACATGGTTTTATGCCGGCTGATCAACTTAAATCCAGGTTGGCAAATTTGGAGCCATTACAGACTTTATTGCCTGTATTTGGTGCAAATGATTATACAAAATTGTATAGTCATTTTATGCGTTTACCAATTGAAGCTTCTGATGCAATTTTGAAACCTTTGTTAAAAATGGCAGAAGCGGATGTGGCATCAAATAAAGTTGATAAATCGCATCCACATTGGTGGGCAAATAAATATTATGATGGTATAGTTCCTGATTCAAATATTGACAAAGGAATTTTATCAATCTACATTTTGAATATTGTTCATGTTCCAAAATATAGTGGTGTGTTTCAAGGAGCAGGATTATTACATGCTTACTTGGAAGGTCAGAATATTGAATTAATGGCTAATAGTGATAATGTTTTAAGAGGGGGTTTAACACCAAAACATATTGATATTGAAGAGCTAATTCAACATGTTAAATTTGAACCCACCATTCCAAACCTATTAAAAGGGGATATATTGGGGCCATTTGAAACGAATTTTCCATGTCCTGTCCCAGATTTTGGTTTAACTAAAATAACCCTTTCGAAGGGGGATACTTACACAAACCAAACCGGTTCTTTAGAAATGTTTTTATTGATGCAAGGGGCGGCTATTATTAATAATATTGAACTGAAGGCAGGAGAATTAGCTGCAGTAAAGGCTGGAGAGAATTATAAGATAATTCAAACAGGGGATGAAATGGCTGTTTTATTCAAATCCTTCGTCCCTTAGTCAATTTATACACATTTGAGGAAAATGAATCCTTTTTAAAACAAGTCAAATTTGTATATTTGTTTTTATTCAAAGAAAACTATAAAAAGCAACTGATGAAACTGAACAAAGAAATAGTGATTGCATTAATTATAATGATTGCAACAAGTGCATTATATAGAGTATTACCAGGAAGACCTTTTGGCTTTGCACCTCAAATCGCAATCGCTTTATTTAGCGGTTCATTGTTTGTAAAAAACAAACATTATGCCTTTTTAATGCCATTGGTATCGATGTTTTTATCAGATGTTTTATACCAAGTTTTATATTTAAATAATTTAAGTTCTATTGAAGGATTTTATGAAGGTCAATGGCAAAATTATTTATTAATTGCTTCGATGTCAATATTTGGATTTGGATTACAAACGAACCAAGTAGCTAAATTTGTCGGCAATTTTATCGCAGCTCCAACTGTATTCTTTCTTGTTTCTAACTTTATGGTATGGGCAAGTTTTGGAGGATACAAAAGACCTATGACTGCTTCTGGTTTAATGCAAACAATGGCAGACGGCTTACCATTCTATGGTTATAGTGTTGCAGGAACAATGGTTTTTGGTGCTGTTTTGTTTGGTGGCTTTAAATTAGTTCAACCAAAGCTAAAAGCTATCAAAGTAAGAAGTTAATCGAGCTTATTGTATATAAAAAAGGCCTTAGTTCAATTTGAATTAAGGCCTTTTTAGTTAGGTTGATATTTATTTTTTGGGGTCAAATGATTCATAAAAATCGTCAATTTGCCAAGGCCCTGTATCTGCTGCTTCAGTTGCCATGACATCGCAACGATTGTTATAGGGATTATCTGCATGACCTTTTACCCAATGAAACTTGATTTTGTATGCCCTAGAAAGTTCATAATAGGCTGTCCATAAATCCTTATTCTTTTTACCACCTTTAAAGTCCGTTTTCATCCAATTATCAAGCCATTTTTTCTCGACAGATTCAACTACGTATTTACTATCTGTGTAAATAAGGATGGGTAATTTATTTGTTTTCAAGATGCTTATTGCTTTGATTACAGCTAATAGCTCCATTCTATTATTGGTTGTATGTCTATATGCTTCTGAAATTTCTTTGACCTTATCTCCCCAGATCAAAATAGCGCCAAAACCACCTGGCCCTGGGTTGCCTCTTGCGGAGCCGTCTGTATAGATAATAATTTTGTCCATTGATCCCTTTCTTGGTCACAAGCAAGATACAATAATTTGATTACTAAAGCCTATTTCATTGAATTTGTAATTATCTTTATTGCCATTCGAAAAAAGATTGATTATGATTGAAAAACTGAATTTTCATATAAGGTATAAGACTAGTTTCGGCCAAGCAATATTCATTACTGGTAACCATCCTTTATTGGGGAATGGCAAAATTGAGGAAGCAGTTCCAATGGTCTACTTAAATGACGATTATTGGATATTACATTTAGAAACGAAAGGGTTATTGAAAGAGGGCAGTTTAAATTATAGTTATTTTATCCAAAATGCAGATGGTACAAGAAGTTTTGATTGGGGGGCGGATAAAACCATATCATTGGATCAGCTAGATTCCAAAGAATTAGTATTAATTGATGCATGGAACTTTACAGGTTATACAGAAAATGCTTTTTATACTGCGCCATTTTTGAATGTACTATTGAAAGGGGCAGAAAATACTTCTTCGTCCAAACTACTAAAAGGTACGACACATATTTTTAGAGTAAAAGCACCTTTATTATTGCCGAATCAAAGTATATGTATCATAGGCGAGGCAAAAGAAATTGGTGGATGGGACGCTTCTAAAGCGATGCCTTTACAAAAAATTAAAGGTCAACCTTATTTCGAGATTGCTTTGAATCTAAGCAAATCAAATTTCCCCTTTGTTTATAAGTATGGCGTTTATGACAATGAGCAAAAGACATTTGTTTCTTTTGAAGGAGGAAACAATAGGGTGCTGTATGAGCCAGTTGGAGTCAATAAAATAGTACTTGCTCAAGATGGTTTTGCTCAAATTGAAAATACTAAATGGAAGGGGACTGGTGTTGCCATTCCTGTATTCTCTTTGAAATCAGAAAAGAGTCTAGGAGTTGGGGAATTTTCTGATATAAAATTATTGGCAGATTGGGCAAAAAAAATAGGGTTAAAATTAATTCAGTTATTACCAATTAATGATACCACTGCAACACATAGCTGGATGGACTCTTATCCTTACGCAGCGATATCGGCTTTTGCATTGCATCCAATGTATATTCGTCTGTCAGAAATAATAGACAAAGGGCAAGATAAATTAATTGAAAAAGCAACTTCAAAGCAAGCAGCATTGAATGAATTGCTAGACATGGATTATGATCAGGTATTAGCTGTTAAATGGGAAGCATTAAGAGCTGTTTATGCTCAAAATGGTAAAAGAGATTTAGCTTCTAAAGCATTCGTGGATTTTTTTGAGGCCAACCAAGATTGGTTGGTACCTTATAGTGTTTTTTCTTACTTAAGAGATTTGAATGGAACAGTTGATTTTAATTCATGGCCTAAGCATGCACAATACAAGTCAACTGAGATTGCTCAATTAGCAGATCCAAAATCAAAAACCTATGTGGATATTGCCTTTTTCTATTTTGTACAGTACCACTTGCACTTACAATTAAAAGCGGCTACTGACTATGCACATGCTCAAGGAGTTGTTTTAAAAGGGGATATTCCAATTGGAGTGTATCGATTTGGTGCTGATGCATGGCAACACCCAAATTTGTTTCATATGGATATGCAGGCGGGTGCACCTCCAGATGACTTTGCTGTTGCTGGACAGAACTGGGGTTTCCCAACATATAACTGGGAGGTCATGGCTTCAGATGATTTCGCATGGTGGAAATCTAGGTTTGACCAGATGAAATACTATTTTGATGCATTTAGAATAGACCATATTTTAGGATTTTTTAGAATATGGAGTATTCCAATGCATGCAGTAGAAGGAATCTTAGGACATTTTGTTCCAGCGATTCCTGTTGGTATAAATGAGTTTAGTTCTAAGGGAATTGCTTTTGATCATTATCGATTTACGATGCCTTATATCAATGAAACAATTTTGTTTCAGGAATTTGGTTATGATAATGAATTGGTAAAAGCAACTTTTTTAGAATCAATTGGGGATGGTCATTATGCATTGTTGCCTGCCTTTAATACTCAAAGAGCGGTTGAAACTTATTTTGCTGCACAAGAACAAAACGAGACAAATCATAAACTTAAACAAGGTTTATATAATTTAATTGCAAATGTCATTTTGATTGATGGGGACAAGCCACAAGAATATCATTTTAGATTTAATATTGGACATACAAGTTCCTTTCAGCAATTAGACGAAAGAACTAAATTCTTATTGAACGAATTATATGTAGACTATTTCTTTAAGCGACAAGATGCAGCTTGGGAAAAGGAAGCAATGAAGAAATTGCCCATGTTAAAACGTTCTACAAATATGTTGATCTGTGGGGAGGATCTTGGCTTGGTGCCTTCTTGTGTGCCGAATGTAATGTATCAATTAGGTATGTTGAGTTTAGAAGTTCAACGTATGCCTAAAGCAACGCACAAGAAATTCTTCCATCCAAATGATACGCCCTATTTAAGCGTTGTGACCCCGTCTTCACATGACACAAGTACAATAAGAGGTTGGTGGGAAGAAGATAGGACAAATACACAGCAATTCTACAATCAAGAAATTGGACAATGGGGTGATGCCCCAGTATATTGTGATGGTTGGATTAATAAAGCCATCTTAATGCAACATTTATATTCTCCTGCTATGTGGGCTATTTTCCAATTACAAGATTTTATGGGGATAGATGAATCAATTCGTAGAGCCGATCCAAATGGAGAGCGTATTAATATTCCAGCTAATCCAAGACATTACTGGAGGTATAGAATGCACTTGAGTTTAGAAGAATTAATAGCATCTGATTCATTTAACCAAGAATGGTTTCATTTGATTAAATCAAGTGGTCGATAAATATGAATTTTTAAATTAATTATTTGTGCAATTAGATTTTTGGGAACAAAGTTTGCCTTTTGAATATCCTTTCACTATTTCCAATGGAAGAACAAAAACACACCAGCATAGTTTGATGGTTAGGTTGTCTTTAGGAAATTGGTCTGGTTTTGGTGAAGCACCAGCCATTGTCTATTATAATGTGACTGTGGAGTCTATGATGGAACAGTTAGAAAAGCAGAGAAAATTAATTGAAAAATTTGCCTTAATTGATCCTGATAGATTTTGGCATTTTTTACATCATCTTTTTCCAAATGACCCCTTCCTTGTTTGTGCATTAGATATGGCTGGCTGGGATTTATGGGGCCAAATGAAAAAACAACCTTTACACCAATTATGGAATACAACATGGAACACAACGGGGGATGATTTACCACCAATCTGTGATTATACATTGGGGATTGATCCAATCGAAAAGATGGTGCAGAAAATGGAAGCACACCCTTGGCCAATTTATAAAGTGAAAGTAGGCACAGATTATGATATTGAAATGATTACTGCCCTAAGAAAACATACAGATAAACCAATACGTGTGGATGCCAATGCTGGTTGGACAACCGAAGAAGCATTAATCAAAATTCCAGCACTTGCTGAACTAGGAGTTGAATTAGTGGAACAACCTTTGGCAAAAGACAATTGGGAAGGAATGGCGCAATTGAAAAAGCAGTCTGTTTTACCTTTATTTGCGGATGAAAGTTGTGTTTTTGAAAAAGATGTAGCTACTTGTGCCAATTACTTTCATGGGATCAATATTAAATTGACAAAATGTAGTGGTTTGACACCTGCATTGAGAATGATCACGGAAGCAAAATCTTTAGGACTGAAAGTAATGATGGGTAGTATGAATGAATCAGTGATTGGTTCTGCTGCTATCGCTCAGTTTTTGCCTCAATTAGATTATGTAGATATGGATGGCCCTTTATTAATGACACAATTAAATGGGGTCGGATTGAATTATAGTTTTAATAATCAAAATGGTATGATTGAGCCCTTGAGATATCCGGGATTGGGTGTTGCCTTTAGGATGCCTTTTGAGAAATCCAATCATGCGTAATTTCAATTTAAATTAATGACACCAGAACGTACAGATAAATTATTAAAAGTGTTACATCAACGTCAATCAAATTTGACGGTGATTATGGAGAACGTGCAGGATCCACACAATATTTCTGCGGTATTAAGAACCTGTGATGCAGTTGGGATACAGGAGGTATATGTTTTAAGTACAGAATTGCCTAGGTACAAGCATTTTGGCTATAAAAGTAGTAGCAGTGCGATCAAATGGCTGACAATTCATGAATACGATAATGTGCAAAAATGTGTCACCGATGTTCGCCAAAAATTTAAAACAATATTGACAACACATTTGTCTAGCGATGCCATTGATTTACATGCCATAGATTTTACGCAGTCTGTAGCGCTAGTTTTTGGGAATGAACATGACGGGGTTTCTGATGAATTAAGGGCACTTGCGGATGGTAATTTTATTATACCTCAGATGGGTATCATTCAAAGTTTGAATATATCTGTTGCCTGTGCTGTAACCATCTATGAAGCAATGCGTCAGAAAAGAAACGCAGGTCATTATGACCAATGCAGTTTACCTGCAGACCAGCTAGCTAAATTGAAAACAGAATGGGGTTTTGAAGACTAGGTCACATTACATCTGCTCAGGCACTTCAATACCTAATACTTGCATGCTTTGTTTTAGAGTAGCTGCAGTTAAAATACCTAATTGAATTCTTAAGTTTTTCTTAGCTTCTGATTCAGCGTTAGATATAGAATGTTCTGCGTAAAAGCTATTGAATAATTTAGCTAAATTAAATGCGTAGATAGCTATCTTAGAAGGGTCTAATGATTCAGCAGCCTCGTTGATAACTGCAGAAAAATTAGCCAATTCCATTGCTAGCGCTTTCTCCAAAGGCAAAAGGTCTGCGCCAATTTCTTGTACAGTAGTCCCTGTCTTTCTTAAAATACTTTTAATTCTTGCATGGGTATATTGAATAAATGGACCTGTGAAACCATGGAAGTCGATACTTTCCTCTGGATTAAAGATCATTTTTTTCTTTGGATCAACTCTTAATAAAAAGAACTTTAAGGCGCCTAATCCAATAGTATCATATAATTTCTCTAATTGCTCGGTAGTAAAATCATCCACCTTACCTAAAGACTCCGTTTTTTCTTTCGCAATTTGAATCATGCCATCCACTAAATCATCTGCATCAACTACAGTGCCTTCTCTGCTTTTCATCTTGCCTGTTGGTAATTCCACCATGCCATAACTTAAATGGTAGATGCCGTCAGAAGCGGGTAACTGTAATTTTTGACAAATTAATTTTAAAACTTTAAAGTGGTAATTTTGTTCGTCGCCTACAACATAAATACTCGCATCTGTATTGAATTCTTTTTGTTTTAACTCAGCTAAGCCAATATCCTGCGTTATGTATACGGATGTTCCATCTTTTCTGCGTACTATTTTTTCATCCAATCCATCCACTGTCAAGTCAATCCAAACAGAACTATCTTCTTTTTGATAAAATACCTTTTTGGCCAATCCTTGATCTACTAAATCCTTTCCTAATAAGTAGGTATTACTTTCAAAATATGTTTTGAAAAAATCAGAACCAATCTTTTTATAGGTCACATCGAAACCTGCGTAAACCCATTCGTTCATGCGTTTCCAAAGTTCAATGGTTGTTGCATCACCTTGTTCCCATTTCAATAACATTGCTTGTGCTGCTTTTTGAATTGGGGCTTCTTTTTCTGCATCCTCTTTAGACATGCCACCAGCAACTAATTGTTCTACCTCTGCTTTATAGGCATCATTGTATTTCACATAATAGTCGCCAACAAAATGGTCACCTTTTTTATTTGTTGTTTCTGGTGTCGCGCCATTTGCAAATAATTGCCAGGCAATCATGCTTTTACAAATATGAATACCTCTGTCATTTACAATACATGTTTTCACTACTTCGTTACCTTGTAGTTTCAAAATCTCCGCAATACTCCAGCCTAAGAAGTTATTTCTAAGGTGACCAAGGTGCAAGGGTTTATTAGTATTAGGGGAGGAGTACTCCACCATTATTTTTCTAGGATTAGAAGTAGGCATAATCAGCTTTGTAATCTCTGCTGCCTTGATATTTTCTAACCAATACTGGTCGCTAATCGTAAAATTTAAAAAACCTTTTACAATATTAAAATCTGTAATTATACCAGGCATACTTTCTTTTACTGCCTTGCCCAAAGCATTGCCTAATTCGTCGGGGCTTTTACCTAATTGTTTTACAAATGCAAAAAGAACAATCGTATAATCTCCTTCTATTTCTGGCTTCGTAGCATTAACTAATACCTGTTCACTTTGAACAGGAGCCTGATAGATTTCTTGAATTGCGTTCGCAGTTGCCTGCTTTAAATTTTGGATCAATTGCATAAAATAGGATTGCCGAATGCAAAAGTAATTAATTAAGATTACCTTTACGCATACATGTTGAAACTACACGAATTTATTAGCAAATTAATTCTAGACCTAATCGATGGGGTGTATCCATTATTTAGGAGGTTTATGCCATTGAAAACCTTTCGATATGCAGCATGCGGGGGAGGCAATACGGTATTAGATATTGTATTGTTTTTTGTAGCGTATAATTATATTCTTGATACAAGTCCTGTACACATAGGCTGGCTTACGATAAGTCCACATATTGCTTCATTTATGATCAGTTTCACTGTGACATTCCCAATTGGGTTTTATTTAAGTAGGTATGTAGTTTTTCAAGAAACCACAGTTAGAAAGACCAAACAGCTTTTTAGGTATTTTATGGTTGTTTTAGGATGTATATTTTTAAATTATATCTTCTTAAAATTATTTGTAGACGCTTTAGGTTGGAATGCCACTATAGCCAAAATTGTAACCACCTTTTTCGTGGTAATTTTCAGTTACACGAGCCAAAAGAACTTTACATTCAAAAGTGCAAAGGCTTAGTTTAACTGCCTTTTCTTCCAATTTTTTGATCTTTTTATGCCATTTCAGGCCTATTTTCTATGCCTAAGACTGACATATATGCCATTTTGCCCCTTTGGACAGTATGGCATAAAGATTGAACTATAGGTTTCAATTAATCATTGAAAATCAATCATTATGGGAAAAATTATAGGAATTGACTTAGGTACCACGAATAGTTGTGTATCTGTTATGGAAGGTGGTGAGCCAGTAGTAATTGCGAATGACGAGGGTAGAAGAACCACGCCATCGGTAGTAGCTTTCTTAAAAAACGGAGAGCGTAAAGTAGGTGATCCTGCTAAAAGACAAGCGATCACGAATCCAGAAAATACGATTTCAAGTGTGAAGCGTTTTATGGGTCGTCGTTTCAATGAAGTAACAAGTGAGTTAAGCTTAGCTAGTTATAAAGTAGTTAAAGGAGATAACGATACAGTACGTGTTCAAATTGAAGACCGTATGTATACACCTCAAGAAATCTCTGCTATGGTTTTACAAAAGATGAAAAAAACTGCAGAAGATTATTTAGGTGCTGAAGTAACAGATGCAGTGATTACTGTGCCTGCTTATTTTAACGATGCGCAAAGACAAGCAACGAAAGAAGCTGGTGAGATTGCTGGTTTGAACGTTCGCAGAATTGTGAACGAACCAACTGCAGCTGCATTAGCTTATGGTTTAGATAAAAAGAATGTAGAGCAAAAAATTGCTGTATTCGATTTAGGTGGTGGTACTTTTGATATTTCTGTTCTTGATTTAGGGGATGGTGTATTTGAAGTAAAATCTACAAATGGTGATACGCATTTAGGTGGTGATGACTTTGATAAAGTGATCATGGATTTCTTAGCAGATGAATTTAAAAACCAAGAAGCAATTGACTTAAGAAAAGATCCAATGGCTTTACAACGTTTAAAGGAAGCTGCTGAAAAAGCAAAAGTTGAATTAAGTTCTTCTTCTGAAACAGAAATTAATTTACCATATATCACTGCGGTAGATGGTGTTCCAAAGCACTTGGTATTAAAATTAACAAGAGCAAAATTTGAATCTCTTGCTGATGATTTATTTGCACGATGTTTAAAACCATGTGAAGCTGCATTGAAAGATGCTGGTTACACAACTTCTCAAATTGACGAAGTAATCTTAGTAGGTGGATCTTCTAGAATTCCTAAAGTACAAGAAATTGTAGAGAAGTTTTTTGGAAAGAAACCAAACCGTTCTGTAAACCCTGATGAAGTAGTTGCGATTGGTGCAGGTATCCAAGGTGGTGTATTGACAGGGGATGTAAAAGATGTATTGTTATTAGACGTTACACCTTTGAACTTAGGTATTGAAACAATGGGTGGTGTGATGACAACAATGATTGCATCTAACACAACTATCCCAACTAAGAAAACAGAAATCTATTCAACTGCTAGTGATAACCAACCGGGAGTTCAGATTCATGTAATTCAAGGTGAGCGTCCAATGGCTGCTCAGAATAAAAGTTTAGGTATGTTTAACTTGGATGGTATTCCACCAGCACCAAGAGGTGTACCTCAAATCGAAGTAACTTTTGATATTGATGCGAACGGTATCTTAAACGTAAGCGCTAAGGATAAAGGAACTGGTAAAGAGCAAAAAATCAGAATCGAAGCGGGTAGTGGTTTGACGAAAGAAGAAATCGAAAAGATGAAAGCGGAGGCTAAAGCGAACGAAGCTTCTGATAAAATAGAAAAAGAAAGAGTGGAGAAGTTGAACGAAGCGGATAGCTTAATCTTCCAAACTGAGAAACAATTGAAAGAGTTTGGTGATAAGATCCCTGCTGATAAGAAAGCACCGATCGAGTCTGCTTTAGAAACTTTAAAAGTGGCGCATCAAGCACAGGATATCACTCAAGTTAACGCTGCTTTAGAAGCAATGAATGCTGCTTGGACTGCTGCTAGTGAAGATATTTACAAAGCACAACAAGAAGGTGGCGCTGCTGCAGCTGGACCAGATGCAGGCGCTCAATCAGGCGGACAAGCTTCAAACGACACAGTAGAAGATGCACAATTTGAGGAGGTAAAGTAAGAATTACACTCAATATTGTTTATTATTTAAGCCCATTCTGTTAAACAGAATGGGCTTTTTTTTATCCATATATTGTACACACTAATATATTATTTTATTGAAAACCAATAGATTAAGACTATTTTATATGTTTTATATTAAAAAATTTATAATGTAAGACATATTTCTAATTTATGATATTCCATTAGAATTACTTCTACGATAAAATTTAGTTACATTCGCGCGCACACAAACATCTTTATATGCTGAATTTCTCTACTTTAAAGAATTTTAATTTCAATTTGTCTTTGATTAAAAAAACTAACATTTTTTTATTATTGTTAGTATTTTCATTAACTGTTTTTAAAGCAGAAGGTCAAGTAAGTTTGTCCTTCTACAATGGTTACTTAGGAACCCAAGGTTCTAACACGAATCAAGCAAATTTGATCAAAAGTTTATCGAGTATTGGTATAGCGAGGGTAAGTTTTGGTCAGCCCTTCTCCAATTCTTTTGGAGGAATTCAGGGTAACGATTTAGCTGGAACTATAAAGTTGTATTTATCACCTGGTGCATCATCTCCTTCTGGATCTGTGATTACTCTATTAGGAGCCTTAAACTGGAGAGAAACAACAGGTAGTAGAGTTGAGGTTTTTGGTTTTATATTTGATCCTGGTCAAAATGCTTCAATAACATTTAATAATCAAACTTTTAATATAGTAGGTGGTACTAATTCAAATTCAAGTACTACATTAGGTTTAAAAGCTTACACATCTACATTTAATTTTACTGATGGCGAAAATAGATCTGGCAACGCGGCTACAAACGGTCTTTTAACAGCTTTAAATACCGAATTAACTAATACTCCACAGCCGTCTACAATCACTTTGACAAATAATTCAGTAACAGAAGGTCAAAATTTAATTTATAATGTTACTTTAACCTCTGCAACTGCTGCGAATAATCCTCAAGTATATACCTTTTCATCTTCTGGGACATCTAGTTCAACAGTTGATTATAACTCCACTTATATATTTTCAAATGGTGTAGTTAATAATAATGATGGTACAATTACAGTACCAGGTGGGGTAAGTTCATTCACTATTACAATCGTAACTATTGATGATGCAATTGTAGAATCGTCAGAGACACTTACTTTAAATATTGGTAGTAAAACTGCAAATGCTAATATCCTTGATAATGATGCGATTCCCGAAATTACAGCTACGGGAAATTTAAAAACATTTACATCATGTACTGGTTGTACAGTTACACCACAAAGTTTTACGGTGTCTGGTGTTGATTTGTCAACGAATAATATAGTGGTTACAGCTCCTGCTGGTGTTCAAGTATCCACAACGATCAATAGCGGTTTTGCTAGTACAATTAGTTTAACACCTTCAAGTGGGACGATAACAACAACTACGATTTATGCTAAGTTAACAAACAATGCAACTTCAGTAAATTCTGGTGTCATTTCAGTAACTTCAACAGGTGCAAGTACAAAAACTTTAACTGTTACGACGAACACAGATAATGCATTGAGTTTTGATGGCGTAAATGATTATGTTTCTTTGCCTTCTACATTAGGTAGTGCTTATAATAATAATGCAGTAACCATTGAGGCATGGATTAAAACATCTGCATCGTCAACATTGAGTAGAAAAGATATTGTCACTTTTGGAAGTACGAGTACTTCTAATAATGTCATGGAGTTTAGAATGTCAAACGGGAAACTCCAATTCTTATTAAATGATGGAACTTTATTTTATGCTTTAACAAGTACTAGTGATATTAATACAGGTAAATGGGTGCATGTTGCAGCAGTTAAATCAGGCAGTTCAGTTAGTTTGTATATTAATGGTCAACTTGCTGCATCTACTCCAAACGGGAATGTAAATGCCTCTCCTTCATTGAATATTGCAAATATTGGAACATTAGGTTACAATACAGGTTCATCATATAATTTATTGAGTGACTCTTATTTTTCAGGAGAAATAGATCAAGTTCGAATTTGGAATACAGCAAAAAATGGTACAGATATTTTAGCGAATATGACTGTTGAAATGGCAGGCAATGAGGCTAATTTACTTGCTAGTTATAATTTTAATCAAGGTATTGCAAATGGAACAAATACTGTTTCAAGTTTACTTGATAATAGTGTAAATACATATAATGGAACATTAAATGGTTTTGCATCTACTGGTACAACTTCCAATTTTGTAGTAGGTTTTGTTCCTTCTATTTCTGCAGCTGGTAATGCAACAATAGTTTCTACTGGTAATACTTTACAGCTTTCAAATGGATTAACAGGTGGTGTATGGTCATCATCAAATGGGAGCTTAGCATCAGTAAATCCTGCAACAGGTCTTGTATTGGGTATAGCAGATGGAAGTGTAAATATTATTTATACAATTTGTGATAAAACTGTATCCTATGCGCTTATTGTGGTTACGCCAACAATTACTGTTTCTGGGACTTTGAAGCAATTTACTTCATGTTCAGGTTGTACTGTTGCGCCTCAATCGTTTGTATTATCAGGCACTAATTTAGGTTCAAATATTTCAATCGCAGCGCCTACTGGATTTGAAATAGCAACAACATTTGGTGGTACGTATAGTTCAACTATAAACTTGGTACCAACAGCTGGTACAGTGACTAATACAACCATTTATGCTAGATTAATTAACAACGCAACTACGGCAGTGGGGGGTAATATTAATATTACATCTGCAGGTGCTACTACAAGAACTGTTGCAGCGACAGTAAATACGGATAATGCATTAAACTTTGATGGGGTAGATGATTTTGTGAATTTAGGGGATGTATTAGATGTGACTACATTGCCTTATACGTCAGAAGCATGGGTTTATTGGAAAGGTTCTTCTAATGCTTTTACTGAAATATTTACAAAAGATCTTGTACAATCAGTTGCTATCACAAATAACAATGAATTACATGCAAACTTTGGTAATGGTACAAACTGGTCTTCTGGTTTAAACTCAACATCAAAAATACCACTTAACAAATGGACTCATGTTGCAGTAACAAGAAGCAGTACAGGTGTTGTAAAAATGTACATCAATGGTGTATTGGATGCTTCAACTAATACAATGAATCTTACAGGAGATAATAATGCAGTGAGGGGTATTGGTGGAAAATTTGTTGGAACCTTAAATGGGCCTTTCTCTGGCGCAATTGATGAAATAAAAGTTTGGAATTCAGAGAGGACAGCAGCTGAAATTGCAAGCGGTCTGTTTACAGAATTAGCAGGTAATGAAACTAATTTATTAGCTTATTATAATTTTAATCAAGGTGTTGCAAGTGGCTCGAATACTGGTATCACTACTTTATTGGATGGGTCTAATAATGGATACACTGGTACTTTGACTAACATGGCCAAAACAGGGACGAATTCCAACTTTGTGAATGGATTTATCCCTAGCATAAAAACACAGGATAATGCTTTGCATTTTGATGGATCTAATGATAAAGTAACACTGCCTACAAGTGTAATAAATGGGTTAACTAATTTTACTTTTGAAACATGGGTAAATCCTTCAATTCATAGTTCACTACAAAGAATATTTGATGCTGGGGTAGATGGGAATAAATACTTGTTATTTGCTATTGATAACGGTAAACCATTTTTTGCAATTTCGAATAATGGATACCCAACAATAGCATCTTCAACATCTATTCCTTTAAATACTTGGACACATTTGGCAATTGTTTTAAATGACGCTAGCGATGTTGCAACTATATATATTAATGGACGCGCAGATGTCACTGGAAGTATGACTAAGAATCCATCACAAATTGGTAATATGTCAAGTGCTAATTTGGGTAATAGCAGTATTTATCCCGGACAACTTTTCAATGGCAAAATGGATGAAGTTAGATTTTGGAACACAGCAAGGTCAGTATCTGAATTGACTACAAATTTTTTAAATAAGTTAGAAGGAAATGAAACTGGATTGGTTGCATATTATGATATGAATCAAGGAATTTCAGGAGGTACAAATACGGGAATTACAACTTTATTTGATAAAACTACATCTGCAAAGAATGGTACTCTAAATAACTTCGCTTTGACAAGTGGAGTGACTTCAAATTTTATAGAAAATCAACTTCCATATACTATAGCTGAAGGTACAACCACCGCAATTTCAAGTGGAGCAAATTTAACATTGAATAATGAATTAACAGGGGGAGTTTGGTCTTCATCAAATATAAATATTGCAACAGTAAACGCCACTTCAGGAATAGTGACAGGTGTTGCAGCTGGTTCTGTAACAATAACGTATACTATTTGTGGAAAATCAACAGGATATGCATTAAACATAATTGCTCCAACTATCACAACAACCGGAACATTGCCAGTAATTGCAAGTTGTTCTGGTTGCAGTGTTAACCCGAATTCATTTACTGTGTCTGGAATAAATTTAGCTAATAATATAATTGTAACTGCTCCAACTGGTGTAGTAATTTCAACAACTTCTAATGGGGTTTATACGAACACAATTACATTGACACAGTCAGCAGGTTCAGTTGCAAGCACTTCTGTTTTTGTAAAACTTACGAATAATGCTATTGCCAATAACAGCGGTTTAATAAATATTACTTCAACTGGTGCAGTTTCTAAAACTATGTCAGTTACAGTTAATACAGATAATGCTTTAAATTTTGATGGCGTTAATGATTATGTTGTATTAGACAATGTTGGCACAAACTCAAGTTTGTCTTTTGCAGGTACATCTAATTTTACATTAGAAGCATGGGTTAATAGAAAGGCGACAGGTGCTGACGCTGCGATAGTCTCAAAATTCAACGGCGGGGTTGCAGGTAATTACTGGTTATTAATTGGTAGTAATGGTAAGCCATATTTTTCAAGAGAAGCTGCTCCTTGGACTGTACCAGCTTCAAATGTATTGCCAGAAAATGAATGGCATCATATTGCTGGTGTTTTTGATGGAAGTACTATGAAAATATACATAGACGGTATATTAGACAACTCTGTTGCAGCTTCTGGAAGTATTTCTTCAAGTGTTTCTTCAATAAAAGTATTTATTGGTGCAAGTAGTCAAAATTCATCACCAAGCACATTTTTTAAAGGGAGTTTAGATGAAATTCGTATTTGGAATGTTGCTCGAACTGCGAGTGAAATTCAAAATAATTATTTAAAAGAATTAGCAGGAAATGAGACAGGCTTAGCGGCTTATTATACATTTAATCAGGGAATTGTAAATGGTACTAATACATCTATTACAACTTTGATTGATAAAGGAAATAATAATATTGTTGGTTCATTAACGAATATCGCTAGAACCGGTACGACTTCAAATTTTATTCCTGGATTAATCCCAAATATAACAGGTACAGCGACTGCAAATGTGGGAGCAACTTCTACCTTGTCAAATACATTAATTGGAGGTACATGGTCTAGTACCAATACAGCAATTGCAACTGTCAATAGTACAACTGGTGTAGTAACTGGGGTTGCTGCAGGATCAGTTACTATTACCTATACAATTTGTGAAAAAACAGTAAGTACAGTCTATGTTGTTACGGTTCCTACAATAACTACTAATGGCAGTTTAACTGCATTTAGCACATGTGCGACAACTAATTCCTTAGCACAAACATTTACTGTTAGTGCACAAAATTTAACTTCAAATTTAGTTCTAACTGCGCCGGCAGGGTATGAATTAGCGACTTCTTCTGGTGGAACTTATAGCGCAACAATTGCTATTGCTCCAACATCTGGTTCAGTTTCTGCGAGATTAATTTATGTAAGAACAACGAATGCTATTGTCAACGGTCAGTCCGGTAATATAGTGATTACATCTACTGGTGCAACAACAAAAAATATTGCTACAGGTAATGCTACAGTTACTAGAATAGTTGCTGCATCTGTTACCATAAGTTCAAATGCGATAAATAATACTATTTGTGCTGGTACTAGCATTTTATTTACTGCCACCCCAACAAACGGAGGTAATGCACCTACATACCAATGGAAATTAAATGGCAATAATATTTCTGGCGCAAATAGTGCGACCTATTCTACAACAACGCTTACAAACAATGATGTTATTTCCGTTTTAATGGGTTCTAGCTTAAGTTCTTGTGTCACTGGTTCGCCTGCTAGTTCTAATTCAATTACAACAACAGTTACTTCTATACCTGCAACCCCTGGAAATATTAATGGTTCTGCAATAATATGTATGAACTCAAATCAAGTTTATAATATTGCGGCTGTAAATGGAGCAACAACCTATACATGGGTAGTTACAGGAGACCTTATTGCTACACCATCTACAACAAATGTGTTAAACATCACTTCATCGAACAATGCAGGATCCGGAACTATCAAAGTTTTAGCATTTAATACCTGTGGTAGTTCTGCATATAGCGCAATTTTCAATGTAACCGTTAGTAACCAACCTGCACCAACTGCTAATTTTACTGTTTCTGCAAGTAATGTTTGTTTGACGAACGCAGGTATAACATTTACGAATACAAGTGTTCGAAACGCAACAACGAATTCTCCAATTGGAACCTATTCATGGACTTTTGGTGATGGTAATTTTGCTACAACAGTCTCAACTAGTAATACATATAGCACTGCTGGTAATTTTGATGCTATATTAACTATTGAAGATGCGAATCAATGTAGTTCTTCAATTTCAAGAAGAATTGTTGTTGATCCATTGAGTGTTGCAGGAACAGTCTCTGTTTTAAATACAACAATTTGCGAAGGTACTAATACTGTTTTAACGCTTTCAGGAAACACAGGTACTATTCAATGGCAGGTTTCAACAGATGGCATCAATTTTGCAAATATTAATGGTGCAACTACTGGAACTTATACTACACCTAGTTTAACTGCAACAAGATATTATCAAGCTGTAGTTACAAGTGGGGCTTGTAGTTCATCTACAAGTGGAGTAGTAACAGTAACAGTTAGCCCAACCCCAGCGATTACTCTATCACCTGTTGTGAATGTATTTACAACAGCTACAAGCTTTGACTTAGCTTATAATAATACAATTGGATCGCCAGATGAATATAGTATTACTACAGTAGCACCAAATTCATTACCAAACTTTAGTGCTATCACTAATTTTGGTTTATTAGCGAGTCCAGTTGCCGTTAGTATTCCTACATCGTCTATTGGTACTTATAATTTTAATTTAACTGTAAGAAATGGCAATCTTGGTTGTGCATCATCTGTGATTCCATTTAGTGTAACAGTTGTTCCAGCACCACCTGCTGGATTAATTTATAATACCCCAAATGTGTATACAGTTGGCAATGGAATTACTGCGTTAAATCCAAGTTCTACTGGAGGTGCAATTAGTTCTTATTCAATAAGTCCTAATTTACCTGCAGGTTTAACAATTAATTCAACAACGGGCGTAATTAGTGGAACACCTTCAGCTGTATCTACTCAAACCTCTTATACTGTTACTGGCACGAATGCATCTGGTACGGTTACTGCAACAGTCGTTATTACTGTAAATGTGACCGCTCCTGTAAGTTTATCTTACACTACACCAAATGTGTATACAACCGGAACAGCAATAACTGCTTTAAATCCATCAAGTACTGGCGGGATGATTAATCAATATAGCATTGGGCCAAGTTTACCTGCAGGTTTAACAATTGATGCCAATACTGGAATAATCAGTGGTACACCATCAGCAGTGTCTTCCCAAACGAGTTATACCGTTACTGGATCAAATGTTTCTGGTACGGTTACTGCAACAGTTGTCATTACAGTCAACTCAGGTGTTGTTCCTCAGCCACAGGCATCTTTAAATGCGGTAGATTATGGGTTGTTATCTAGAGATACAGTAAAGCTTAAATTAAATGTATCTAATGGGACTGCGCCATACACTCTTATATTAAGTAATTCAATTAATACAATAAAAGATACTATTACAAACTTAACACCAGTTAACAATGCGGTAGAGTTCTTGCAAAAAAGATTAGACACAACTAAAGTATTTACAATATTCAAATTAATAGACGCAAATAATAATACAAGAACGAGTGGATTCACAAAAGACACTACAATTGTAAGATTATTAAAGCCACAAATTCTTTTAACACTAAAAGCGGATCCTGCTGTCAAGCAAGAAGACAATAGTTTTAAAACAAGGTTGATTTTAAAAATCAAGAATGCGGGTCAATTAAATTTACGTAACGTTCAAGTAAATGCGAATTTAAGTACGGTATTCCCATCTAATATTACATACATTTTAGATAGTGTTAGGGTATTGAATGGAGGCCTTATATTGAATCCGAATTATAATGGTGCTGGTTCTGCTACTTCGGCATCAAGTACAGATTTGATTTCTGATGCTTCTTTAAATAGTTCTAAAGCATCTTATGCAGTTTTGGATGGCAACTATCTATTCAATGCTGGTACTAATATGATACAAGCAGAAGAAGCTGAAGTTGCTTTCTATGTTTCTATCGGAGCTACTTCAAGAAATGTAGTATTAAAATTACAGTTTGAAACTGCTGGAGATGGGGTATTGGTTAAAAATGATGGCAGTACAAGTGCACAAGAAACAACATCTATCTCTGATGATGGCACAAATTTTGCACAACATCCCGCTGTAACTAATCAGGGATTGCCATTACCGACATATGTCCCATTATTCCCTAACGAGAGTATTGGAGCAAGTTTAAATGTTGGTTCAGCAACTCCAGTTACTGGAGGTTTCCAATATCATTTTACTGCTAAGATTAAAAACTATGGTAACGTTAATTTAGATAGCATAAGAATTGAGTATAATTTCAATAAACTTTATCCATCTCCTGATCAAGCAAGTTTGGTAGGCACTCCAATTATTACACGTGGTAATATTGTCTACAATGCTAATAGTTATGATGGATACAATGATGTATACCTCTATAAATATGGGGGTGATCTACAAGTTGGGGATAGTGCTACCTATGAATATGATTTAAAAATAACAACTAATAGAGCAGCCTATACTTGGCCAAGTTATTTCGTTGTTTATGGTAGATCTGTAAATAGCGGTGTAATTGTTAATGATACATCAATGGCAGGTTTTAATCCTGATCCTAATGAAGATAATATTCCAATTGAGCAATTCCTTACTGGTGTGACCATTAATTATGATAGACCAGCACCACCAATCGTGGAGAATAAGACTTATTTATTTGGAAGTACCAAACCTGCAAATATTGGTAGTTTGGTAAAATCAAAACCTACAGGAACCATTCCGGTTTGGTGTGATGCTAAAACGGCTGCTTGTAGTGTAACACCTCCATCAACACCAACAGAAATAGGTAGGTATATCTATGCGTTAAGGTCTTATGATACAACTACACTATTGTATAGCGAAGTTCTAGTGTATGATACTGTCATTATTAAGCCGCCTGTTCCAATTGTAATCAATAAGAAATATTTTATTGGAAACACATCTAACCCTGCCAATGTATCTAATCAGGTTACAGGTATGTCAGGAAGTGTATTGAACTATTATAAAAACGCTACTTTACAAGCCTCCATACCAACTCTAGGTGCTGTTGCTGGTATTACTAGGTATACAACCAGTCAAACAGTCAAAGGTATTGATAGTGATACTGTTGGGTTTAATGTAACGATGTTAGATCCAAAGACCATGTTGCATCTACAAAAATTAGCAGATGAGCCAAGGCTACAATCAAATTCAACCTTTAATATCACGTATACTTTTATTGTTACAAATAGAACTGATGAATCAATGTCCAATGTTTTGGTAGTAGATAATTTACAAAATACATTCCCTGCTCCAACTTTATTCGATGTTGTAAGTGTTCGAGCTACCGGTGGATTATTATTCAATACTGCATTTAATGGCAAAACTGATATTCAATTAATAAAGTCGACAAGTACTTTAGCTGCTTCAGCTATTGATACTATTATTTTGACTGTTAATTTACAACCTAAAGGTTTTAAAGGCACTGTTAATAATTTGGCAGTGATTACAGCAACTACGCCTTATGGTAATTTGAGTATCAATTCTTCCACTACTGGTTTTGCGAATGAAACTGCAAAATTACCTACTCCAGCTGTCATTCCTGATTTATCAATTGATATCCCAGAAGCGTTCTCTCCTAATCGTGATGGTGTAAATGATCGATTTGTCATTCTAAAACCTTTCGGAACAACTTTAGAATTAGAAGTGTATAATCGTTGGGGTAATGTGGTTTATTATAATGCCAATTATAATAATGAATGGGATGGTAGAGGAACTAATAATTTCATTGGCCAGGATTTAATGGATGGTGGATATTACTATACATTAAAAGCAAAGTCAGCAAATGGAAATAGTCAAATATTTAAAGGATTCGTTTTAATACAAAGATAAAATGAGAAAAAATAGAATAATAATTGTTGCTGTTCTTGGACTAATGCTTTCATTAGATTCAATAGGACAATCTTTGCCCATGTACTCTCAGTATATGTACAATATGGTAAATATTAACCCTGCCTATGCTGGAAGTAGAGGTGTGCCAAGTTTATCTGCCATTTGGAGAGAACAATGGGTAGGCCTTCCTGGATCTCCTTCTACAAAATCTTTTTCTTATGATTTACCAACTAATGATAAGAAAATGGGTTTAGGTATTCAATTATTTGAAGATAAATATGTCAACTATATCAAAAGAACAGGACTGAATTTGTATTATAATATTAAGATACCAGTGTCTGAAAAAGGAGTTTTGAGTATGGGCTTAAAGGGCGGACTATACAATGATACCAAAAATCTAAATAATGCCTATCTAGGTGCAAGTAGTCAATATTTAACTGATGTTACTTATGCAAATAATTTTAATCGCATAGTGCCTTTAGCTGGAGCAGGTATTTATTATAATGACGATAAGTTTTATGCAGGTTTTTCCGCCCCAGATGTATTGGTTTTTTCTAAAGTAAAAGATTACAATTCAGACAATGCTTTATTTCAAGTGAATGAAGTACATTATTTTTTAACTGCTGGTTATTCAGTTGATATTAATGAGGATCTTCAAGTTAAGCCGTCTGTATTAATGAAGGCAACTAGTGGTGCACCAGTTGAATTAGATTTAAATACCAATGTTTGGTTACACAATGTAATTGGAGCAGGTGTATCTTATAGAACTAATGAATCGATTTTAGCTATGGTAGAAACACAAGTCACAGCTCAATTAAGATTTGGCTATGCCTATGATATGCCATTTAAAAGGCCTAATTCTCATGAGTTATTTCTACGATATGAGTTTGGACGTTTATTTCCTAATGCAAAATCTAATAAGTCTAAGTAATTATGAAGCATCTATTATATAAAATAAGCTTATTTGTTTTTTTATTCACTGTTATTTGTGTTGGTCAATCGATTGCACAAAATGCAATGGGGAATCAAAAGCAATTATTGGTAAGAGATTCTTTGGATTTCAAACAAACAAATACAGGTTTCAATACTAAAGCAAAAGAATTCAATCCTATACCTTTTAAGGATGGGTTGTTATTTGTCTCTAATAAAAAGACAGAAGTAAATAAATTAGGATTCAATAAAGTGTATTGGATACCCAAATCGATGATAGGGAAAAAGGACAGTTTGGCTAAATCATTTACATTAAATGATGACTACACAGCACCTACAAGTAATGATAATAATATCTTATACCGCTTTAATAAGAAAAGACTTAGAGCGGCAAATAATATCATTGAAAATAAGTTTGCAGAATTTATACCAGAGGAGCGTTTCACAATAGACGATACCGCAAAATATATTGTTTATACACAGCTTTCTAAAAAGAAAATCAATCGAGATTATAAATGGGAATTATGGGAGGCATTTTTATTGGATGGGAAATTAAAATCAGCTAAAAAAATACCTATTCAAGATTCTGCAGCTGATTATATGAATCCATACTTAGTGAACAATGGTAATCAATTATATTTTTCTAGTAATAGAATAGGCGGGAAAGGGGGATTTGATATCTATTCAATCGTGAAGACCAACGGTATTTGGAATACTACACCAGTGTCTAATGCTTGTATCAATACCGAGCACGATGAATTGAGTCCATCAGTGAGTGGGTATGATCTATTATTCAGTTCAAATAGGCCAGGTGGTTTAGGTGGATTTGATTTATACAGAACGTCTATTCAGCCAAATACTCAGACTTGCAAAATTGACAATCTAGGTTATCCTGTAAATACAGAAGCAGATGATGCCAGTGCTGTAAAATTCAATAATGAATTTTACTTAGCAACAAATAAAGCCGGTTTGATGGATATCGAGGCATTGCAATATCAACCAATTTTTATTCCATTGGTTGGTAATCTAGCTTATTTGTCAGATTCAACAGTTATGCCAAATCAAAGTGTTTTAGTATATGATAATGATATGCAACAAATCATTGATACGATCTTAACAGACAATAATGGTAGCTATCATTATACAGCAAAACCAAACCGGAAATATTCATTCAAGGTTAAAAATGCTGATGCCATTGAAGAGACAATTGCTTTGAATACATCTGATAAAATAATAACATCTCTATCTTTTGCATTGAATTTAAAAGGAAGGAGTCAGAAACAAATCAAAGATTCAACTGAAAAAGTTTGGGCTGCATTAGAACAAAAAAAATTAGATAGTCTTGCTGCAGTAAGTTTAGAATCTAAATTTATTGTTTATTATGGATTTGATAAAGCTTATTTAACTGCTAAGGAAAAATTAGTATTAGATAGTTTGTACAATAAATTACAGAAAATGCCCACTACCTATTTAATAGTGGGAGCATTTACAGATTGTGTTGGTTCATATAAATACAACTATACACTTTCTGTAAATAGAGCAAAATATGTAGTTAATTATCTTAAGAAGAAAGGATTAGCTAGCAATCGTTTTGTATCAAATGGTTATTCTAAAAACTATACGATTACCCCTTGTACTGTTAGTTTAAATAACAAAGCTCAACAAAATAATCGTAGAGCTGAGATTGTATTAAGTTCTGTGGGCAATACCAACTGGGCTAAATTAGAGAAGGAGAGAGGTAAATCTTATTATGCTGTTTATGATAGCAAAAAGAATATCATACCTGTTAAATTGGCTATAAAAGAAAATCCAATTGTTATAGTTAAAAAGGAAATCAAAAAGGATACTTCTAGTTCATTAAAAACAGCCTCAGTAACTTCTGCTGCAAAGGTAAAGTTGGTTAAACCAGTTTTAAAGCCATCCCTTAAGATTGTTGACAAACAATCTAAGGTAGAAATGAAAGCAAAGGATACAATTACTGCTAAAGTGGTTGAAGTCGTTAAAAAAGATAGCGTTAAATTTGTTAAATCGGTAGATGTTGTTAAAAAAGATAGCGTTAAAGTAGTTAAAGCTACTGTGCCGTTAAATAAAAATAGTTTTAAACCAATTGTTGCAGAATCGAAACCAATTGTTCAAGTGGCTGCTCCTTCTACTTATGTGGATGATGAAATAAGCAAGGTTGAAATTCTTAAAGCACTTGATTCATTAGCTACCTTAAAAAGAGAGCAAGAGCGTATTGTAGAATACTTAACAAAACGTATCAATAAAAAACCAATTGATGTATTTGTGAGTTCTGACTCAGTAACAGTTGAAATATATGATAATGCGATTCATGATAAAGACTCTGTTTCAATTATCTTTAATAATCGTATTATAGTTGACAAGCAAGAATTAAAGGTAAATAAACCAATCAAGTTCAAGTTGAAAGTAGATAAGAACAAGAAGTTCAACGAAATGATTATGGTAGCTGAGAATTTAGGTGCTGAACCTCCAAATACAGCTGTCATGTTTGTAACAGAGAAAAATGGCAGAAGACAACAAATTATGCTATCTACCGATATGTTACACAATGAGGTGGTTTATTTCATCAGGATAGGAAAGGAATAATTGACCAGATTATATGAGAAAGCCTCCAGTTAATGGGGGCTTTTTTTTGTGCAAGCCTTTATATGTTGTAGCTTCGCGGCTTATTATATCTGATTTATGAAGCGAATTGAAAGACATAGAGCAATTTTAGGAGTAGATGATAAAGCCACTTTAAGCGATTTAAAGAAAGTGTATCGTAAGATTATGATGGAATGGCACCCTGATAAATTCCAGGACAATGAAGAGGCTAAAAAAGAGGCTGAAGTAAAGTCCACTAAGTTAATTGCATCTTATCATTTTTTAGTGAGTGTGCATGCAGAGACCCATGAGGCAACTAAAGATGCCTATATTGCAACCACAACCGAAGCAAGTATCAATGACTTTGAATTTAAATCTGAAATCTTAAGAGTTGAATTTTCAGATGGGTCTGAATATGAATATTATGGTGTTCCTAAAGCGATTTATGTTAAATTAGTAAATGCAGATACACCTGACCGTTTTGCTAGACGTCATATTTATAATAACTATTTGTACAGAAGTACAAGTAAAATAGTAGGAGATTAATCTTACATTTAAGGTATGATGAAACGCCTTAAATGTAAGATAACTTTATTCCTAGTGGTATTTTTATTATCTGCCTGTGATCGGGATATTCCAGTAGATCAACTCAAGGCAAAATATAAAAAATCCAATTCGGCATTTGTAACTATAGATGGCAATTCTGTGCATTATGTTATGGAAGGCCTTGCAGAGGATAGTTTGCCACTTGTTTTAATTCATGGCACATCTGCTTCATTGCATACATGGGATACCTTATCTACCTTATTAAAATCAAAAAAACGAATCATTCGTTTAGATTTACCTGCATTTGGTCTTACTGGCCCTAATCGTTTAAATCAATACAACTTTAGTTATTACAATCAATTCTTAGATCATTTTTTAAATGAATTAAAAGTGACACATTGTATTGTTGCTGGCAATTCATTAGGTGGAAGTATTGCATGGAACTATGCTTTGGCAAGTCCGAATAAGGTAAAACAATTAATTTTATTAGATGCTTCTGGTTACCCTAAAAAAGATGAAAAAGGTTCATTAGGTTTTAAACTTGCTGCTGTCCCTATTTTAAATCAAGCACTAAAACACATCTCTCCTAAGTCTTTAATTAGAAAAAGTTTAGAAGATGCATTTTACAATAAGTCTTTAGTAAATGAAAAAATGGTAGATCAATATCATGACCTTTTATTAAGAGATGGGAACAGAGCTGCTACATTAGAATTATTCCAGCATCCAATGAAGCCAGATGTAACTAAGATAAAAAATATTATCCAACCAACATTGATCATATGGGGTAAGGAAGACCAACTAATCTCCTATCTGAATGCCTATAAATTCAAACAAGACATTCGAGATAGTCGTTTGTTGGTGCTGGATAAAGTTGGGCATATACCCATGGAAGAAGCGCCTGTTCAAGTTGCCGATGCTATACTTCAATTTATTAAACAGAAATAAATTTAAAACTATGGAAAACAAAAAACAATCGATTGTAAAAAAAGGGATGTTGTACTTGATGGTTGTTTTCTATTTGTTTGGTGGATTTAACCATTTTAAGGATCCCACTTTTTATATTCCATTAATACCACCATATCTGTCTCCATGGGCGGTGGAGCTGAATCTTATTTCTGGTTTTGCAGAAATTATCTTAGGTCTATTATTGATTCCTAATCAAACTAGAAAATGGGCAGGGTACGGAATTGTATTGATGCTTTTTGCCTTTATACCTAGTCACATTTATTTTATACAACGTGGTGATTTCGCTATAGGTAGTTTTACCATGACACCAATAATAAGTTGGATGAGGTTGTTGGTATTACAACCTCTATTCATACTATGGGCGCTTTGGGTAACACGGAAATAAGGAAGGTGTTTTTTGAACATAATTTTGGTAGCTTTCTAAATGGCCCCATTTTTCTTTTCCTGAAATTTCAAGTAACCTCACGCCACTCACATATACTAGAAGTAAATAAGTGAATATTGGGGATATTAAAGTGATGTATTGTCCGCCAGATAAAGAAGATAAAGACATGATAGCAATGCCTGTCCATAAAGTGATTTCTCCAAAGTAATTTGGATGTCTTGAATAAGCCCACAATCCTTCTTGAATAAATTGATCTTTATTCTTTGGGTTTTTTCTGAAATTGGACTTTTGCTTGTCGGCGATGATTTCAAAAACAAATCCTACAATAAATACAATTAACCCAATATAGAAAAAACTATTCTGCACAACGCCATTTGTACTTGCAATAGCAGTTAAAGCACACATGGAACAGATAGACACCCACATTCCTTGCAAAGTCCAAGTCATAAAGAACCTAGTTGGGGACGGTTTAATTTCTTTAAATCTTTTGTCTTCTCCTGCTTTATGTATTCTCATGAATAAGAAACTTCCTAAACGAATAGTCCAAATCAGTATACATGCTGCTAATACGAAACTAGCCAAATTTACATTCATGGATGCATAACTATGATAGCTAACATAAGTAACTACAGTTAAGTAGGTGATACTTCCAGTTAAGTCATAAAATTTTTCTGTTTGAAAAATATAGGCTGGGATAAATGCAATCCATTGTATAATGTAAGCGATTAAAATTGCATTTTGGATAAGTTCTATACCAGTTAATAAAGCAATGCTGTAACCTACAAAAAAAGAGATGATGGAGAATAGTATATTAAGGATGGATTGTTTCATGAGTTTTATGCTTAATTGATAACTATAAATCTTTAGATAAATTTGTATGATATGAATAGCAACAAATAAATTGCTAAATAAATGCGATAATTGTTTCTTGTATTCAGATAGTCTTGATTGTCTGGATACATATTGCTGAATAATGCAATGATCTCTTTTTTGAAAAGTGGTTTTATATTAATTTTCCAATCATTGGTTTGATACACAATTTTCCTAAACCTGCTCCTAAAATAAGTGCTAGGAATACCCCATGTGATTAGTAATAGAAGGAGGATTTGTTTTAATGGCATATTTAAAGTTAAGTAAGTTTAGGGAATGAGAGTTGGGGGGGACCCAAACCCTTTGATCCTTAATACAGGACTGCCGACTCACTTAGTTCGTCGTCTTCCTTATACTTCTACGAGGGGCTTACTCAAACCCTTTGATCTTTAATACAGGACTGCCGACTCACTTAGTTCGTCGTCTTCCTTATACTTCTACAAGGGGCGTACCCAAACCCTTTCGCAACTGCAGGTTTTTTAATCTGCGTCTGCTCAATCAAGCGAGCTTGATTCGCATCCACAAATTAAAAAACCCTGTCACTTTCGTGACAGGGTTTGTGCCCAGAACAGGAATCGAACCTGCACTACCTTGCGATAACCAGATTTTGAGTCTAGCGCGTCTACCAGTTCCGCCATCTGGGCATTTTGCACTTAAGTGCTCAGCGGGTTGCAATATTACATTAATGATGGAAATCTTCCAAAATACGGTCAAGGTATTTTTTCTTGTAGTAGTAATCCTTTATTTGCAGCATTGCTTCTTGGGAAATAGTATCAATTTGATCCATTTCCATATACGTTTGAATAGGGGCATAAATTGCAGTTTTAATTTGTTCTACTTGTTCAATAATGGCTTTTTTTGCATTGGTTTCTTCTGCATCCATCCAAGCTTCATTTAATTCCATCATTTCCATTAAAAAATCGGGTTCTAAGGCATACTTTTCATCTGGTGTCAATATCCCTAGTAATTCCAATACATAGGGTAAAATGCGCTCCTTTTGGTTCAATAGAGTAAATCCTTTGTTTGCTAGAGAAGATTGTTCTAAAGCGGCTTCTTGTTCGTCTGAACTACCTTGAGCAAATTTGTCCGGATGAGATGCCTTTTGGATCTCCATAAATGCTGCCCTCAATTGCATCGTATCTACTTGAAAACCAATGGGAAGGCCAAATAACTCAAAATAGTTCATACTAAAATTTCTTATATTGTGCAAAATAACCAATATGCCTGTATTAGGACTTATTAAAGAGGGAAAAGTTCCCAGTGATAATAGGGTGGCTTTGACACCTAAACAATGCAAATGGCTTAAAGAGCAATATAAAGATTTGGATGTTATTGTTGAAACTTCTGCTACTAGATGTTATAAAGATCAGGAATATGCTAAAGATGGAATTGAAGTTGTTACAGATATTAGCAGGGCAGATATTCTATTGGGAATTAAAGAAGTGCCAAAAGACCAATTAATACCGGGTAAAACTTATTTATTCTTTTCACATACCAAAAAAGCACAGTCCTATAATCAAGCTTTATTTCATAAGATGATGGATTTGGGGATAACATTAATTGACTATGAATGCCTAGAACATGAAGATGGTCAACGATTGATTGGTTTTGGATTTTTTGCAGGAATTGTAGGTGCACACAATGGGATCATGGCTTATGGCAATAGAACCAAAGCATTTAATTTAGGAAGAGTAAAAGAAGTAAAAGATTATAGAGAATTAATTCATACTTATTTTGGTCTCAAATTACCACCCGTAAAAATTGTGGTAACAGGTTCTGGAAGGGTTGCACATGGGATTTTAGAGATCATGAATTTAATGGATGTGCAACAAGTAGAGCCAGATGAATTTGATCGTCATTACGCTTATCCAGTTTATGTACATTTAAAAGGAAGAGATTTATATAGTCATAAAATCACGAAGGAGTATGAGCGCAATGATTTTCATGCCCATCCAGAAAATTATGATTGTTTATTTAAAAAATATTTGCCGTATGCACAGATTTTAATGAACGGCATTTATTGGGAACCCGGTATTCCTCCATTGTTTACACAGGAAGATTTATTGGAAGATGAATTTGCATTAACCACTATCGCTGATATTACGGATGATGCACATGGAAGTGTTCCTTGTAATTTAGGGGATGCGCCTTCTGAAGATCCAGTTTATGGTGTGAACATTCATACTTTTGAAAAATCAGCACCATATTTACCAGAAGGAATGGACATTATGGCTGTAGGAAATCTACCGAATGAACTACCACGTGATGCGAGTAGGTTCTTTGGAGAACAATTAATAAAATATGTCTTACCTGATTTAGTTGCTGGAGGAAATGATATTATTAAACGTGCAACCATGTTGGAGAAGGGTGTATTGAATCCCCGTTATGATCATTTGGTTGACTACGCAAAACATTAGCCCCAAATTGTTAGTTAGAGTTTAAATTATAAGTGTAAATAATAATCCTTTAAATAATCTGTAAAATCAGATGTATAGGATTGATCTGCGTTTTTAATAATTATTTTATTCCTAACAATTGATACACTGTCCTGTTGTTTTACAAATTTCAACATAGCCCTAATTGGCAGATGTTTTGCATCATTGTACATCAAAACTTCCTCAATTAATTGCATACCATTTTGGGCGGCAAATTTTTGCATTGTATACGCCCTTAATGTTGGAACTAATACAAACCAAGCACCATGGTCTTGCAATAAATTAGATGCCGCTTTTGATAGATCTTCCCAAGGTAATGCAATACTATGCGACGCTAAATTTTTTGAGTTATCAGTGGATTGTAAATCTCCTTCATAAAAGGGCGGATTAGTGATGATGCAATCGTATAGTTGTTGATTGTATTTAATTGTATAATCTTGTATTGCAGTATGCACTACTTCTAATCTATCTGGCCAAGGACTTGCCTCGAAGTTGTTTTTTGTTTGTTTGTATGCGCCATCTTCAATTTCAATTGCTGTTATTGTTGCTGAAGTTTTTTGAGCCAACATTAAACTCAATAAGCCTGTGCCAGATCCTATATCTAATATATTTTGAGCTACTTGTATTGAAGAAAACGAAGAAGCCCAGGCACCAAATAAACATGCATCAGTACATACTTTCATTGCAGTATGTTCCTGATGCACGATAAATTGTTTAAACTGGAAATAGGGGTTCGCCACTATTATTCAGATGTTAAACCAGCAACGATATACTCTTTGTTTAAACGAGCAATATTTGCTATTGAAATTTCTTTAGGACAAGCAGCTTCACAAGCACCTGTATTGGTACAAGATCCAAAACCTTCCTTATCTAATTGTGCCACCATATTGGTTACACGTGTTTTTCTTTCTGGGCCTCCTTGAGGTAATAAAGCCAAGTGAGACACTTTCGCACTCAAGAATAACATAGCAGAGCTGTTCTTACATGCAGCAACACAAGCACCACAACCAATACACATTGCAGCAGCAAATGCTTCATCCGCTTTTGCTTTTTCAATTGGTAAAGAGTTACCATCAACTGCATTACCTGTATTTACGCTCACGTATCCGCCTGCTTGAATGATTCTATCGAATGCAGATCTGTCTACTGTTAAATCTTTAATGATTGGGAAAGCATTTGCTCTCCATGGTTCAATAACAATAGTATCATTGTCTTTGAAGGCACGCATATGCAATTGACATGTTGTATTTGCTTGCCATGGACCGTGTGGTTTACCATTAATGTACATAGAGCACATTCCGCAAATACCTTCTCTACAATCATGGTCGAATGCAACCGGCTCGCCACCTGTTGTAATTAATTGTTCATTTAAAATGTCCATCATTTCTAAGAAAGACATCTCGTCTGAAATATTTTCTACTCGGTACATTTCAAATGCCCCCGGAGTATTAGAATTTTTTTGACGCCAAACTTTTAAATTTAAATTCATAGTAGTATGTGACATGGCAATATTATTTATAGTTTCTTTGAGATGGTTTAATAACATCATATTTCAATTCCTCTTTGTGTAATGACCACTCATGTTCATTTTTCAATTCCCATGCAGCCACATACATAAAGTTTTCATCGTCTCTTAATGCTTCTCCTTCCGGTGTTTGGTATTCTTCTCTAAAGTGACCTCCACAGCTTTCTTCTCTTGCTAATGCGTCTACACACATTAACTCACCTAATTCAATAAAGTCCGCAACGCGGTTCGCTTTATCTAATTCAGGATTGTATTCATTTATTTCACCAGGGATCTTTACATCAGACCAGAATTCTTTTTTCAGTGCTTGCACTTCAGCAATCGCTTGTTTTAATCCTTCTGCGTTTCTTGCCATACCACATTTGTCCCAGATAATTTTACCTAAACGCTTGTGGAAGCTTTCTACTGTTTGGTTACCATTGATATTTTTTAATTTTGCAATTCTTTCAGCAACTGTTTTTTCAGCAGCTTCAAAAGCAGGATGTGAAGTAGGGATTGGTGCATTGTAAATTTCATCAGCTAAGTTGTTACCTAGTGTGTAAGGAATTACAAAGTAGCCATCCGCTAATCCTTGCATCAACGCACTTGCACCTAAACGGTTGGCACCGTGGTCGCTAAAGTTAGCTTCACCTAATGCATATAAACCAGGTACAGAAGTCTGTAATTCATAATCTACCCATAATCCACCCATGGTGTAGTGAACAGCTGGATAAATACGCATTGGAACTTCGTATGGATTTTCACCAGTGATTTTTGCGTACATATCAAATAAGTTACCGTATTTCTCTTTCACTACTTCTTTACCCAATGCGATGATTTCTTCATGACTTACATTGCTCAAGCCTTTCTTGCTCACTTCTGTTTTGCCATAACGTTCAATCGCAGCAGCATAATCTAAATAAACAGCTTGCTTAGAAGTACCAACGCCATATCCTGCATCACATCTTTCTTTTGCAGCACGAGACGCAACGTCACGTGGTACTAAGTTTCCGAAAGCTGGATAACGGCGCTCTAAATAATAATCTCTTTCTTCTTCTGGAATATCATTTGCTTTTCTATCGTCCCCTTTTTTCTTTGGCACCCAAATACGACCATCATTCCTTAATGACTCTGACATCAAAGTCAATTTAGATTGGTGGTCACCACTCACTGGAATACAAGTAGGGTGGATCTGAGTGAAACAAGGATTTGCAAAGTAAGCACCTTGTTTGTGTGCCTTCCATGCAGCAGTTACATTCGATCCCATTGCATTGGTAGAAAGATAAAATACGTTTCCGTATCCACCAGTACACAATAACACAGCATATCCAAAATGTCTTTCTAATTCTCCTGTTACTAAGTTACGTGCAATGATACCTTTTGCTTTGCCATCTACTTTCACCACGTCTAACATCTCATGACGTGCAAACATTTGTACATTACCTAATGCTACTTGACGCTCCAATGCCTGGTATGCACCTATCAATAATTGTTGTCCTGTTTGACCAGCTGCATAGAAAGTTCTTTGAACTTGTGTACCACCAAAAGAACGGTTACTTAATAAGCCACCATATTCACGTGCAAAAGGAACACCTTGTGCCACACATTGATCAATAATATTAGTAGATACTTCGGCTAAACGATGCACATTGGCTTCACGTGCTCGGTAGTCTCCACCTTTAATGGTGTCATAAAATAATCTAAATACGCTATCTCCATCATTCTGATAGTTTTTAGCGGCATTGATACCACCTTGTGCAGCAATTGAGTGTGCACGACGAGGTGAATCTTGAAAACAAAATGCTTTCACTTTATAACCCATCTCACCAAGAGAAGCAGCAGCAGAAGCACCAGCTAAGCCAGTACCAACTACAATTACTTCCATCTTTCTTTTATTAGCTGGGTTAACTAATTTACAATGGCCTTTGTAATCTTCCCATTTTTTATCAAGATCACCTGTTGGAATTTTAGCGTCTATCATATGTTAATCTTTTATCAATCAGTTAGTGAAAATTGTGTTTGTTGTATTGAATTATTTAATCCAATCGAAATAAAAACTTATTGGCATCAAAGCAAATAGCAATGGAATAAAAATGGAAAATCCATAACCTAAACTAGTCAACATTGCATGATACTTTTTATTATGTACGCCAATCGTTTTAAATGCACTTTGGAATCCATGTGCTAAGTGATAGCCTAAAGAAGCACATGCTAAAACGTATAATACAACCACATAAGGATTTTCAAATACAAGGTTCATTTCTGCATATAAATTATGCAACATCACACCATTGTGTTCTACTTCGCCTAATGCTTGAATAGAACCAATACCTCCTAATCTACTAGGTGTCCAAAAATGATAGATATGTGCAATTAAGAACATCAAAATTAAAGTACCCAATACAGCCATACTTCTGCTGTACCATTTACTTCCTTTATCATAACTAACTGCATAACCTACAGCTCTTTTACTTCTATTTTCAAGTGTCAATAAGTAACCTTGATAGATGTGTAAAAAGATGCCAAGGAATAATCCTATTTCTAAGATTCTTGGTACTGCGTTACTTCCCATAAAATGTCCTGCTTTGTTGAACATCAAACCACCATCATTTGCCCAAATGGTTGCATTCAATCCAGCATGTACAATTAAAAAGAGAATTAAGAAAATACCTGTGAATCCCATTACCAATTTTTTCCCAACGGAAGAGGTAAACATTTGTTTGAAAGTCATAGTAGGTGAGTTTTAAAAATCAGCGCAAAAATACGGATCAAATAGATAGGTTTCTTTCTATGTTGCTTATTTTTAACACAATACGCAAAAAACTTATACAAACTGCTCATCGGCTTATAGGTTAGTTCAGCCTTTTTATGAACCGCCCTTCAATAATTTAGGGGTATACAAATGATTGTCTTAATTTTACGATATGATTAAAGTTTTAGGAATACTGTGGAATAGCTTTAAAATGGCCATTCAAGAGCTAAAAGTGAATAAGTTAAGAACCTTCCTTTCCTTATTCGGCATCACTATTGGTATATTCTGTATCATAGGCGTTTTGGCGACAATTGACAGTTTAAAATCTAAAGTAAAGAGTGATTTATCCAGTTTTGGTAGTAATACAATCTATATAGATAAATGGGACTATGCGGGTGGCCCTGAATATCCATGGTGGAAATTCGTAAAAAGACCTTCCATGAAGATTTCAGAAATGGAGATGGTCAAGAAGAAAAGTACATTGGCTGCCAACACCGCTTTCTTTGTTTCAACGAATGCAACCTTTACTTTTGAAGAAAACGTATTAAAAGGAATTAATATATATGGAGTAACGGAGGAGTTTAAAGAAATTCAAGCTTTTAATATTGGTTATGGTCGATATTTTACTGAAGCTGATTTTTTTAGAGGTATTCCAGTTGGTGTGATTGGTAGTAAAGTTTCAGAGGAACTTTTTGGTAAAGCAGAGAAAGGTTTAGGAAAAGTTGTTTCTTTCAACGGGCGTAAATTAATGGTGATAGGTATTATCGAAAAACAAGGAAGTAGTATCATTGGTGGTTTTGATTATGATAGAACCTGTTTATTTACATACAATCATTTTGCATCTATTTACAATCCTGATAATTACAATCCTTATATAATGGTGCAGGCGAAACCCGGCATCACATCAAAAGCATTACAAGAAGAATTAACAGGCGTAATGCGTCAATTAAGAAAATTAAGTCCTACACAGGAAGATAACTTTACTTGCAATGATGTGGCTCAATTTAAAGACCAAGTAGAAGGTTTCTTTGGTTCTGTAAACCAAGGTGGATGGGCGATTGCAGGGTTATCGTTATTAGTTGGTGCATTTGGTGTAGCAAATATTATGTTTGTAACAGTAAGAGAAAGAACAAGTCAAATTGGTTTGAAAAAAGCAATTGGTGCAAAGAGTTCTACCATTTTATATGAGTTCCTTTTAGAAAGTGCCTTCTTATGTATCGTTGGTGGTTTGGTTGGATTATTTTTGGTTTGGTTATTGACATTGGCTTTAAGTTCAGTCCTACCATTCCCAATAACCATCGCACCAAATATCATTTTCATGGCACTGAGTTTATGTATCGTTTTGGGAGTGATTTCAGGTATCATTCCTGCAAGAATTGCTGCGAGAATGAATCCTGTAGAAGCAATCAGATCTAAATAAGTATATCCATTTATACTTTACCTTTGCGGGGTGTTAAAACCAATTACCATATTAGCAATTGAGTCCTCTTGTGATGAAACAGCAGCATCTGTGATCATTGATGGACAAATTCATTCTAATTTTATTGCAAATCAATTGGTGCATGAAAAATACGGTGGTGTGGTACCTGAATTGGCGAGCCGTGCCCACATGGAAAATATTGTGCCAGTAGTTGATGAAGCATTAAAAAAAGCATTTCCCGATTTAAACCATGCCGATCGTTTAGCACAATTAGATGCCATTGCATTTACACAAGCACCGGGTTTAATTGGTAGTTTATTAGTGGGTGCTCAATTTGCAAAATCACTTGCTTTAAGTTTAAATAAACCATTGATTGCTGTGCATCATATGCAAGCGCATGTGTTGGCAAATTTAATAGACGAACCCCGTCCTGTATTTCCGTTCTTATGTTTAACAGTGAGTGGGGGACATACTCAAATTGTAAAATGTGATAGTCCTTCTGAGTTAACGATCATTGGTCAAACCATTGATGATGCTGCAGGAGAAGCTTTTGATAAAATTTCAAAATTACTTGGTTTACCTTATCCAGGTGGCCCAGTTCTAGATAAATTAGCACAAATTGGTCATCCAAAAGCCTTTGAATTTGCCAAACCAATGGTACCTGATTTGAACTATTCTTTTAGCGGATTAAAAACAAGTGTCTTGTATTTTTTACAAAAACAAGATGCCAATTTTATAGAAGCAAACTTGAATGATTTATGTGCTTCAGTTCAATATACGATTGTTGAAATATTAATGTACAAATTAAAAAAAGCAGTGACGCAAACTGGTATTAAACATGTTTGTATTGCTGGTGGGGTAAGTGCAAATTCAGGCGTAAGAAATGGCTTAGAGGCCTTAGGTTTAAAAATGGGTTTTAAGACCTATCTACCTGCTTTTCAGTATTGTACAGATAATGCCGCAATGATTGCTATTACAGCCCATTATAAATATATCAATCAGGCTTTCGAACCCTTATCTACATCTGCTCATGCAAGATCCGATTGGTAAGCGGAAATAATGTAACTTTGCAGCCTCAAAAACAGTTGAACAAATGATTAGTGCAAGAAACGTCACATTGGCTTATGGAAAAAGAGTTCTTTTTGATGAAGTAAATATTAGCTTCACAAAGGGGAATTGCTATGGTATTATTGGAGCAAATGGTGCTGGGAAGTCTACATTTTTAAAGATTTTAAGTGGTGAAATCGAACCTAATAAGGGCTCTGTAGAGATTACGCCAGGTGAGCGTATGTCTTTCTTAAAGCAAAATCAGTTTGAGTTTGATGAACAAACTGTATTAAACACTGTAATGCAGGGGCATAAGCGTATGTGGGAAGTAATGCATGAAAAAGATGCATTGTATGCTAAGGAAGATTTTACCGAAGCCGATGGATTAAGAGCGGGTGAATTAGAAGGTGAATTTGGTGAAATGGGTGGATACGAGGCGGAGAGCAATGCAGCAAGTTTATTAAGTGATTTAGGTGTGAAAGAAGATATGCACCAGTCTTTAATGAAAGACATTCCTAGTAACTTTAAATTACGTGTTCTTTTAGCACAATCTTTATTCGGTAATCCAGATATCTTATTATTGGATGAGCCTACGAACGGTTTGGATATTGAAACAATTGGTTGGTTAGAAAACTTTTTAGCAGACTACGAAAATATTGTTTTGGTTGTGAGCCACGATCGTCACTTCTTAGATACTGTTTGTACCCATGTATCCGATGTGGATCGTTCAAAAATTAAAACATTTACTGGTAACTATTCATTCTGGTACGAGTCCTCTCAATTGATGGCGCGTCAAATGTCTGATAAGAATAAAAAGAACGAAGAAAAGCGTGCAGCTTTATTAGACTTCATTGCACGTTTCTCTGCGAACGCTAGTAAGAGTAAGCAAGCAACTTCTCGTAAAAAAGCATTAGAGAAATTAACGATCGAAGAGATTGAGCCATCGAATAGAAAGTACCCTGGTATTATCTTTCAGCCATTACGTGAAGTGGGCAATCAAATTTTGAATGTAGAGAAATTACAAAAATCTGTAGATGGTCGTGTCTTATTTAAAGACGTAACTTTCTCAGTAAGTAAGAATGATAAAATTGCTTTTTTAAGTAAGGATCCTTTAGCTATTACTTATTTCTTTGACATAATTAATGGTGCAGGTCAATCAGATGCGGGTACTTATGAGTGGGGAACCACTATAACAAAAGCATATTTGCCAATGGAGCACAATGATGAATTTACACAACCATTAACTTTAATGGATTGGTTAAGACAATTTGTGCCGTCCCATATTACAGATGCTGATGAACCTTTTATCCGTGGATTCTTAGGAAAAATGTTGTTTAGTGGAGATGATGTAATGAAGAAATCCAATGTGTTAAGTGGTGGTGAAAAGGTACGTTGTATGGTGAGTAAGATGATGTTACAGAATCCAAATGTGGTTATTTTGGATCAACCAACCAACCACTTAGATTTGGAAAGTATCCAAAGTTTCAACGAAGGTTGTCAGAATTTCCCTGGAATTGTGTTAATGACTTCTCATGACCACACGTTCATGCAAACTGTGGCAAATAGAGTGATTGAATTGACGCCTAAAGGCATTATCGATAGATTAATGACTTTTGATGAATATATGGAAGATAAAAGAGTCCAAGAATTAAGAACTGAGTATTATTCTTAGGCTTAAAAGGGATTAAAAATCAATCTTTTAGCAATAAAAGACCTTTTTTCTTCGTTTGAAAGAAAAAAACATTAAAAAAATGGGACTGTAAGGTATATTTACTTACCTTTGCCGTCCGTAAAAAATTATTTCTCATGGCTAGAGTATGTCAGATAACTGGAAAGAAGCCGATGACTGGAAACAGTGTATCGCATTCTAATATTAAAACAAAGCGTCGTTTCCTTCCGAACTTACAAAAGAAGCGTTTCTACTTTGTTGAAGAAGATCGTTGGATCACTTTAAAAGTATCTGCTGATGCTTTAAGAACTATTAACAAAAATGGTTTAGCAGCAGTAGTTAAAGATTTAAGAGCCGCAGGCGACAAAATCTAAGTAAATAATCATTAAGTATAACTTATAATATACCATCATGGCACGTAAAGGAAACAGAGTTCAAGTAATATTAGAGTGCACAGAGCACAAGACTACTGGTTTACCAGGAACTAGTCGTT
>JACCDV011032649.1_pt1 | contig 98347 bp, 95 predicted proteins | sample 7446131 | NCBI WGS metagenome assembly JACCDV01 (sample SAMN15323448, study PRJNA562643) | freshwater metagenome | isolation source: river surface water | place: USA:Blue River Watershed | collected 2017-08-17 | reverse complement strand
TCTGCTTTTGGTGCTGCTGCTGCATCTGCTTTTGGTGCTGCTGCTGCATCTGCTTTTGGTGCTGCTGCTGCATCTGCTTTTGGTGCTGCTGCTGCTGGTGTACCTGTTGCACCTGCCTCACCCTGCCCACCATCAGGACCTTGTGAACCTACTTCTCTTGTCTGTGTTACAAATTCATCAATATCTATTCTCTTAACTGCTTTAGTTGTAGTTGGGTCTTGAGTTAAGAGTTCTTCTGCAAAACTTGCTGCGATGGCTGCTGAAACCATTGTTGTAGTTCTTATCAAATTTAAAAGTCCTGGTGCTACTGTCATTTGTTTCTCCAATGTGTTTTCTTACTTATATATAAAGAAGCAGCTAGAGTCAATTTGATAGATAAATTAATTGATCACAATAGTTATCAATAAGTTAAGACGTGTCACTATATATTAATCGTTAAGGACAGATTATGGTAATTTATCAACGCAGAGACAATTTAGCTAATATCGATAAGTATTTTGAGCAGAACCCAGTAGCTCCTAGAACATCACATCATCAGGTCACTCTTACTGATGCTGTAGATTCAGAAACGGTAATTTCTGATGGAAGCTTTGCAGATAGTTTTAAAACTTTTAGTTCATCAGAAGCTTCTGTTCAAACCCTTGCTCAGGGTGGAGTTGATGGATTTAAACCAAATATAGCAAATGAATTATCAACTACTGCATATAGGGCATTGAAAATTAAAATAGAGCTTTTAGAAGCTTTGATAGGTTCTTTCACTATTCAAACTGAAGATGGAGAAACTAGAAATATTAATAACCCAGACATCATTCTTCATAGAATGATGCGTCTATCTTTAAGTAAAGAGAAAGAGCAGGAAGTAATTAGTTCTCAAGTATTAATTAGATCTCCTCATATGCAGGTATTAATCAAAGCTTTAGAAAGAAGTTTACCAGAAGCGAAGAAGGCAGCATTCAATAATGATTGTGAAAAGATTGCTGGAGGGCAAATGAAAGTCATTGATCTTTTGACTCGTCATTTATCACCAGAAAATATTGAGGCTCTTGTAAATAATTTTAAAACTGAGCTAGCGAAACTTAAGACAATAGAGAAGGATTCTAGTCCAGATTTTTCTGGTTCGACTAGCTGGTGGAATCCTTTGGCTAAAGTTGCAAGTATATTTGCTGATATTAGATATGCTGCTCCATTAGCTTGTGGTACTACTTTGGGAATAGCAGGATTTGCTTTGAATAAGTACAAACCAGATGCTAGATTGAACAAGGCATTTTCTTTCTTTCATAGCGATACAATTAAAACTGCTTTTGATACGGCTAAAGCTAATAAATTAACTACTTGGGCTGCATTACGCTCTAGACCAGTACTAGGTAGGATAGCTGGATCTATAGCATTAGCTCCTTTGGGATTAAATATACCTATATCTTTAGCAACGATTGGACTGGCAACTTTATATATGACTTATAAGCATGACCCTGCTTTTCAAAAGAAAGTAAATCATTTTTGTCATAGTGTCGGTGTAGATTTTATTTATAAAAATACCATAGGTGATTTTAGTAATGGTGTACAAAGGGGGATCTGCTAATTATGGCAATGACATTAACTGCAGCAACTGGAAATAGAATAGCAAGTGGTATTTTAGATATTGCTATTAAAGCTAAAGCAGCTAATCCTGCGACTTTGCTTGAATTGGGTATTTCGCATGTAGGTAAAGCCTTGAAAGGTTACTATGATGTATGTAGTAAACCACTTGCTCCCTTTCTTCAGCAAGCCGGTAAAATCACCAATATGGATGGCTTTATACCTGCTGGTATAGGATCCTTATTACATACGGGTTTAACAGGATATTTAGGGCTCTCTGCAATTGATACTGGTAGGCTTTATATACAGAAACATACTTTGAAAGGTTATCATTTAGTTTCAGATCATGATATAGGTACCTTATCAAAAATTACTACCGCTTCCAGTATAATTGGTGCGGTTCCCATTCTTGGAGCCGTTGCAGAATTAGGAGGAGAAAGTTTACAACGAGTTTCTGCTAATCCTACTGGTGCAGCTGCAATGGTTGGTAACAGTATCAGTTTAGCTGGTAAAGGATTGAATTTTGTTCACAAAGGTATATTTAAAATCCCCTCTTTACTATTGGGGTCAAGTGTAGGTGGATTTTTAGGTTCTTATCGATTACTTACTCAGGTGGGGTTTGCTTCTTACATGGTATTACATGAGCTATACGTAAAAATGGTAGAAGATGCTTCTAGTTTTGCGAATGCAGCAATTGGAGAAAAATATTTATTCCGCATTAATGATAGAGGTCCTTTATTTAATATGAATGTATGGAAGATAAGGGGTGAGAAGATGATGAGGGAAGAGCTTGCACATAGAAAAGAAGTAGAAACATCTAAGGTTCCTGGTTTATCAAGTGGAATTGTTGGAGCAGTACAAGGAGCGATACTAAGTATTAAGGATAGTGAATGACTGTTAATCAGATTAACTTACCAAATGATCTAACTTCATTCAGAGAGAAATCTAATTCTGGATTAAAACATAACGTACTCAACTCATCTAGAGATCAAGGATTGATAGATTTGCTTCATGAGAAACCAAATGAAAAGCCAGGTGAAAAATCAGACAGAATAGTTCAACTTACCAATGGTGTTTGTGATTTAAGTAAAGATGCTGTCCGTAATGCTAGTAAAACTTTTGTTATTACAGGCAAAGGATTAAAAGACACTTTCCTGAATTGGTTTGCAATGGATGGTACTGGTAATATAGGTGTACAAAAAGTATCATTAATGGGTTTCACGGTAATAACGGGCTTGTTAATGGTAACTAGTGCTATTAATTTGCTAAAAAGTATTTTTAGTGGTGACCATAGAAAATCTCATAGTCCTACTATATTTACAGCACTGAAATTGATTCTAGCCTCTTTGCTTACTACTGGTGCTTATAGGCATTTGAGAAGTGAAAATAAGTTTTTAGATTTTAGAACTTTGGGTTTAGGTGCTTTAGCATTGGGAGTGGTTCATTCGTTGACAGCTGTTTATGAGAATCCTAATAGTATTGCTACTAAGATTTTCAAATTAATAGGCATGGATGGTACTGCAAAGAGTTTGATGAATATTGTTAGTATGACTCATTCTGATTTAAGTGCTTTGCCAGAGTTAGAAGCGCATGGTAAGCACTAATTTTTAGATTGTTTTGTTATAAATTCTTACTGATTATTTACGTTGTAGTTAAGAAGAGGTTAAATACTTAAATATGGCATCTGGAGTCTTCACATTAGGAACACACTTTATAAAAAGTAATCTAGCGCAAAGGAGTGCACAGCTAACATTTCTTTTCCCTTTTATTGATGTTGTTACTGGATTAATGACAGGAAAGGAGAAGGGTGATTTTGGAGATTTATTTACCAGAGCTGCTATCGGATCTACTGTACAAGAAGAAGCACCAACTGATTTAACGAAATCTGTTAAAAGAGGGAGTATTATGTCTGATTTGGGTAATTCATTGCATGATTTAATGTTTACTCATATTGGTATGAAAATTCCGGCTTTGGCTTTGCCGATAATGTGCTGGCAAGGTTTTCAAGGTTATCGAGAGTTTAGGCAAGGTGACGGTAACGGTATTTTTGATGTTATGAATGGGTTAAATAATTTAAGCAATATAGGAATGTTGCTGACTAGTATTCCTCTTCTAAGATTTTTGGCACCACGTATGGTTAATAGAGTAACCATGGCTAAAAGTTTAAAAACTGCTCAAGCTAGTCTTGCTAGATTGACTACGAAAGAAGCTGCCACCTCAGCTAGTAAGCTTTGTAGAAAGGCTCAGTTAGCTTATAAAAAAGAATGTGCGTCTGCAAAGAAATTAGTAAGTGATTTGTCTGATGACATTACAACTCTAGATCGTAGAATATCTAATAGGTTAAGCAATGGTTGTGGTCCTTATATGCAAGCTTTTGCATCAGTATTTAAACCAATTTCGGGATGCTTCGGAATGGCATTTAAGTAAGGTATCAAAAGTTAATATTATCTGCTTTATATATTTATGGCTGATATAAAACCTACTGATTTTAAACAAGTAGCCATAATTCCATTAAGACCTTATGGGGAAAATTATCAAGTACTTAAGCCAGATTGTGGTAAGGTCAAGCTTTATGACGACTATGTAGGCATTAAAGTTATGTCATTAGCTCATGAGCAAGGATGTGGACTAAAAGAATATGGAACTGCTGATAGTTTTGTTTATGGTAATAGACCTGGGACAATGTTATATAGCAAAAGAAACCGTCGTGGAGAAACGCCAGGAGGAGAATTTGATAGTACTCCAGGAATAACAGGGACCGTTTATAGTACGGCTGCTGGTGGAGGAGCTGCTACTGCTGCAGGGTTTGCAACTTTTGGTGCGGCATCAGCTGCAGGAGCGGGAACAGTTATAGCTGTTGTTAGTGGAGTTGGAGTCTTTATTATAGTTGCTGGTGCCGTTGGATATGTTGCTTATAAGTTAGGTGAAACTACTGCTGCACCGTTTGAAGAAGCTGGTGATAATAGTCAAATCCAAGTTTCTGTTAGAGAAGGAAAAACTGGACCTGAATTAGCTGTCTCTTATTTCTCTGATGGTAATGATATTTCTCAGATGCATGGACGCCTTGGTAGTCCAGTTTCTTATCCTAAAGCATCAGTGACTCAAGATGCTGCTCAAAGTTTTATATATAGCTTAGATGCTGATGGCAATTGGATTAAACGTAGTTCCAATTTAGTAGGTTCTTCTGATGCTAATGACGATTATGCTGATATAAAAAATCTTAGAATGCAAAGTATGGATTCAGCACTAGATTTAAAGTCTACTGATATAACTTTATCTATGGTTGGCGAGCGTGAAATTCCTAGTTCGGTATCAATTAAACAAAGTGATCCGTTATATCAAGTTTTATGCAGTGCTGAAATAGCAGCTTTAATGAAAACAGGTAATAGAGATATTCAAGATCATGCAACTAAGTTAGCTATAGCTCACTTGTCTAAGTTCAATGATAAAAATAGAACTATTAGTCCAAGGGCAACGAATAATTATAACGATAACGTGAAGATGTTTGAATTGATTTTAAATATTTATGCAGATGGACTGAAATCTATGGAAGCAAGTGCTGTCCCTGATCATCAAGGATTCCCTTGTCGTCTAGATATACGTGGTTTCGGTGAAGCTATCACCATTGGTCGTAGCGTTCTTGGTGTTAAACAGGAACTTTATGGAGATGCTTTAAATTCTTTAGTTAATTTTAATTCTGATAGAAGAAATAAAGTCGCACCATTTATGCCTTTATTTACAATTGGTGAAAATGGAAAGCAAGTAACTCATCCAGATCTTCAATGTTTGCATGATTTTGCGACAGCTGGTTTTGCTACAAGTGATGGTAGAGATTTAAGTTTTAAGATAGTTGGAGAAGATAAGGTATCTGGTAAAAATCTTAGAGATTTACAATCGTCTCTTGTTGATAATCGGAAACAAATATTGCGTAATTTGTTTGCTCAAGCTTCTGGACCTAAGCTTAGAGATGGCTACCTTGATTTAAGTGGTAATAGATTGGAATATTTTCGTACTTCTGTAGAGCAGTTGGGATTGAAAATTCATGATTCAAATGAAGATGGCAATTATAGTTATAAAGAGTTATTAGCTGATTTGAATTTAAACTCTAGTGATTGGGATAAAATTGATCAGCGGAGAATGGAACAATATCAATTTGCAATGAAAGTTAGAAAGCAAATATTAGATAGAGTTGTAGGAGATAGTAATGGTGAAAAAGCTCATGATATGGATCATGGGTTAAAAGATAAATTATTTGATTTCTTGGCTAAGGCTCATCAGAGTAATGGCGGGTTTAATGTTAATGATTTAAATAGTTTGATGAATCATATTAAAGATTCTGTTAGATTGAGTCCGCCTGAAGAAATTGCAATGAGGTATTTCTTTCATGAGCTTTATCATGGACAAAATGATCCAAGACATTTAGGTGTTTTAAGTGCTGCTAATAGGTCTTCAGCAGTAGATTTCACTGATAATTTTTTGATTGATAATTTGTGGAACCAAAACTTTCTTAGTGATTCAACTAAAGCGACTCAAAGACGTATGGAATTGGGTGTAACTAATAAAAATGAGTTAGCTGAATTGATTTTTGGTGTTTTAATTAAACTTGATAGAGCAGGACATACGATATTTATTGATAATTCAGTAAAATAGTGTCAATCTATGCTTTGTTTTTGCTTTTTATGTAAAGATTATGAGTATTAGAACTGTAAATTTTGCTTCCCCAGCTTTTGATGCACAAGAGTATGCTTCTAAAATAGGCATCTCTAATGGCATAGATTCTATCTTAGGTAGCGATAACACTAGTGATTTAGATAGAGATACATTTGAAGAAGCAGATGATGAACTTTTTGAAGCTTCTTTATTAGGTTTCTCTAACCCTGAGGATTTTTTCTCTGCTGATGATAGTTATGGCGATTTGAAATCTATTGCTGATATGTATATTGATAGTGGAGCTGATAAGGCTAAAGAACAGGGCTAAAAAAACGAATAGATAGATTTTAATGATTTTGATTTGTGGGGAATTAAAGAAAATTAAGGAGAATATATATGTCAAATGTAGATGTACTTAGTCAGAGAAGTATTAAGGTTCAGCATGATAAGCCCAATAGGCGAGTAGATAGAACATTAGATTATTTAAGTCGCCAAATAAACACTTTAGAAGAAACTGCTTCTACGGCAGCAATAGCTAAAGATCCGACTCGTGCAGCTAAAGTTCAGCGTGATATAGGTATTTTGATAAAAAGAAGAGAGGCGTTAATTTCTGGAAGCCCTGAGGGTAAACCAAAAATCAAACCTGGGGATTTTATGGACCTATACAAAAAGGCTGCGGATGATGGTTTAAGTACGGATGAAATAAAATTACTTAATGGTCTTGCTGGAGTTAAAGATAGTTTTGAAAAACTCGGTAAATAACTCGGTATAACTCAAGGATAAGATTGAAATGAACGCCATACTAGAATTTATTAGATGTCACAGACAACCAAGAGTTGCAGTAGCTAATTGCATTCAAGCTCAACCTTGCAAGCAGCCTCAACCCCAAGCTGTGACGATAGCTAAGGCAGATTCTTTCACTGGCACGAATAACGATACAGTCCGCATCCCATCTAAAGCTGAATTGCAGAACATGATGATTTGCGGCACCAGTAAAAGTTTTTGGGATGACCAAAATCAACGCCAAGCTCAATATTATAAATTAGGTAATCAATGGGTGTTTGAATCTAAGGATGCTAAAACTCCACTTATCCTTAAGACTAATCGTTGTGGGCAAGCAGAGTGGCAGCCGCTTTCTGATTCTGAGAAAAATAAATTACAGAGTTTTAAAAATCGACCTATAGAACTTGAAGCTAAGGAGTTGGATGCAAGTAAAGCAGAAGACGCTAAAGAAATATCTAGACGTTTGAATTACTCTGATGAGTCAGTTGCAGGTCTCGGAAAGATGATTTTTGATAAGGATGATCAGAGTCATCCTATGTTAGTTAGAGGTAATGCAGAGAAAGGTTATAAGTTCTTTATCCATGATCGTAAGGCAGATGGTAAGTACGATTGGATAGAGGTTGATGATAAAAATTATCCGCGTCATTTACAGGCGCTAAATGCAAGGTACCCTAAGAATGAACCAATTCAAGATCAGCCTGCTGGATCTACTGAGCCGCTACCTGCAGAACAGGATCAAGAAATACTAGAGTCAATCATGGCAGCAGAGCCAATACCACCTGTGCGTCAAGAACCCATTAAACAACCAGCTACAGCTAAGTTAGATTTCAATGGTCAAACCATGACTGTTAAAGAAGGTGGTGTCTATGATTCTCCACGCCCATTTCTACAGCTGCATATTAATAAAGAAACTTTAGGAGGCGCATCTTTTATAAGTTCTAGTGATAAACCTGATTCGTATATTTTAACGGCTCCTAGTTTATATGAAATACCCGAACAATTAATCCAATTTGTCCATGGTGCTGAATTCCGGGCAGAGACCTATATCGACGATTCAGTAAAAATAGAAATCCCTAAATCAGCAGTATATCTAACGCCTACTTTAGTTAATGGTAAGTCTGAATCTAATGGTGATCCTTTTCAGTAACTAACTACATCTGCTTCTCCACCACTCCCAGGAACACCTCTTGGTTATAGTGTTTGAGCCCCCATTCATCCATAATGAAGGGGTTTAGATCTTCGATGACTTGATCAAAATTTGTTTCAAGGATTTTTTCTTTCAGCATTTCTTTTATCGTTTTAATGTTTAATGAGATTTTTTCTCCGCGACTTTGCTCTAAAGCATTCTCTAGGAGCTGAATATTAGGCTTGATACCTGAACTGATGAACCAGAGTAAATCGAAGTAGTCTCTGCCTTTGGTGTATTTTCTATCAAAAATTGCATGAAGTTTACCTGCAAACATAGATGGTTTATCAAAATGATTAATGCCTATACTTGCATTTTCTAATAATGTTGTAAACTCGGTGTTGAAGCCGCTTGGAGGTCTTTCGTCTATATCAAATTTAATGATTATATTTTCATCCTTTAAAGGAGATAATTCTAATTCATATAGTAGATTTGTAAATTTAATGAGTGCAGATCTGACTCCGCCAATTTGCTTCTTGATTTTAAAGCTGTATTTGATATTACGTCTTGTGAAGCCGCGTTCTAAATTTTCTAGCATCAGTTCGAAATCATATTTCTCTTTATTAACTAAACTGAAATCTAAATCTTCGGAGAAGCGTCTAATTTTATAGAGTATTCTTAGGGCAGTGCCACCAAGAAACGCAATATTATTAAAGTGGTTACTTTCATCCAGTATGTTGAGAACTAGTAATTGTAATTCTTCTCGTAGATAGTTATATTTTTCACTGTCTGAACCGTATTGGTCAATTTTGGTTTTGAATATGTTAATCATTTTGCCATTCCTCCGCGATATAATCCGCTAGTAGATGTGCGGTATGCATCATCTTTTTTTGTTTAAATACTTTGGCTGCTTCAATTAATTTATCACATGATACTGTCTCTAGGTTTTGAAAACGAAATGAAAGATCAAATATATCCTTCTCTATAGTTTTAAAATGTTTGGTAGCGAAATACAGAAAATCCAGTAATGCTTTCTCGGGAGTAGCAATAAAAAATCTGTAGCCATTTACATCTTCTTGTTCTTCATAGTGACTGAATGCTGATGCTTTAATAGTACGGTATGTAAACCTTCCTAAGCTATTCTTGAATTGCATAGTTTTCTTAGGAGTTATTGAAGTGATTGAATAAACTCTTTCAGGAATAAAACGATAATGACTTAAAGCTGTCTCTAGACTAATATATGATGGGCTATAAAGATTATTTGCTAAAAAATATTCTGAACTAGGACAAGATCTTTGACTATTGCTCAGTGTGTACATGCCTCGTCTTAATTTAATGACATAGCCTTTCTTCACCCAGTGAGAAAGTTGTACTTCTAAAACATCCTTACTCTCTCCCAAGTGCGTCAGCACATTAGCCTTAAAGTAGGGTAATTTACGCAACTTTTCTCTGAACTCTTCAAACTTCATATATTTCTATAAATTATAAAAAACTATAATTTATAGAAATATTATACCCGTGGTCGTAAGAACCTTACAAAAAACTTATGTTTTACCTATTAACTGCCTTAGCCTCTAGTTTTAAATAGCCAAAATGCTACAATTCTCCCTGCTATGTACGCAATTGTAGATATAAATGGTAAACAGTTTAAGGTTGAAGAGGGCAAATTTATTGATATAGATTTGCAAGCTCAGGAAGCTGGTGCTGTGATCACTTTGGATAAAGTATTAATGGTATCTGATGGCAAGAAAGCTAATATAGGTAAGCCTGTTTTAGCTGGTGCTACTGTTACTGCTAAATTACTTAAAAATTACCAAGACAAAAAAGTTATCGTCTACAAAATGAGACCTAAAAAAGGTTACAGACGTAAATATGGTCATAGACAAGAGTACAGCAGAGTAATGATCGAGAAGATCAATGCAACTGTTGCAGCGTAGGATTTAAGAGGTAAAAAAATGGCATCAAAGAAAGGTGTAGGTAGTACAAGAAACGGTAGAGATTCAGCGTCTAAAAGATTAGGCGTTAAGAGATATGCTGGTCAGAAAGTTATATCTGGAAATATTCTAGTTCGTCAAAGAGGCACTAAATTTCATCCTGGAGTAAATGTGCGTCGCGGTGCTGATGATACTTTATATGCAGTGGCTGATGGCTCAGTTAAGTTTGTTACCAAACAAGGTCGCCAATTAGTTTCTGTAATAGCAGCTTAGTTAGTTCCTGAAATTTAAAAACAAAAGCAGGTGTTTTGCACCTGCTTTTTTTTTGTTTAGAGTGATTTTTAAGCTTACCTTGCTATTTCATCTTGATGCTTATGCTCTTCAACGATGGTATGTAATTCTTCTTCTTCGTGCTGATGCTCTTCTTCTATAACTTTGTTGAATTTAAGTTTGCGGAAGGCGATACTTACACCAGGAAGAGTTGATATAGTTGTCGCAACAAAAGCGATGAACCCGATTGCTAAGCTAGTATCACTTCCTATACCTAATAAACCAAGGAAATAAATATAGCTAGCTTCTTTTGCGCCGACTCCCTTTACTGCTGGAATAATGAATCCCGCTAAGGTTGAAGCTGGAGTTACTATCAACCAATACCAAATTGGAATCTCACCGGTTCCTACTCCAAGTGCGTAAGCTGAGCAAACGTTGCCAGCTAGTAATAAAAGATGAGTGATGAAAGTCCAGAGTAAGACCAATCTTAGACTGTGATGGCATTTGGTGTACTCTTCAACTGCGTAGTTTAATTTTTGTACTATACCCAGAGGAATTTTTGACCAAAGTTTATAGCTGCCTAGTCCTACTACTGTGGCAATAAATGTGAACCACAATGCTAGAGCGACATTGGGAGGTAAGGCATGAGCAAACTTAGTGTATCTTATGAAAAATAAACCAACGGGAATCATACAGAACATTACTGCAAATCCATAGAGTCTTTCTACCATGACTGTGCTTGCGGCTTTAAGCCAGCTCTTGTCACGCTTGCCTAGATCATAAGCGCGAATTGCATCGCCACCAAAGTTAGTTGGTAAGAAGTTATTACTGAACGCAGATTCAAAATACATCCTGCAAGCTTTTGAGAAGTCTAATTTATAATCAAGTAACTTAGCTAAAATCATCCAGCGATAAGCATTGGTAAACACAGTCCCTGTGAACATTACCGTGGTCGCAATAAACCAAGCAAAATTAGTTTCTTGAATGGCGATCCAAGTTTTCTGTAAATCAAGATTGCAGAATTTGATCATCAGAATTATCAAACCTATTGATATGCTTAGTTTTAAAATTAAAGTTATTTGTTTTTTCATTTTTTTTCTCAGTCACTCACCCACTCAATCACTTCTATCAAGCATCCTGCAGATAGTAGATAGGATTTTGTGGTTTACCACCTGATCTAACTTCAAAGTGCAAATGCGGTCCAGTAGAGTATCCTGTGGAACCTTCGTGTCCTACTATTTTACCTTGACCTATTCTGTCTCCAACTTTCACTGAGATGCTATCTAAGTGTGCATATAGAGTCGAGAATCCTTTAGAGTGATCTACTATAACTACTCTGCCGTAGCCACCATACCAACCAGCATAAATTACTACACCACCTTCAGAGGCTTTGATTGGTGTGCCGCGTGGTGCTGCTAAATCTATGCCACTGTGCATACTGCGTACTCCAAATATCGGATGACGACGCGGACCAAAAGGTGAAGTGATACGTGCTTTAACTGGATATTGGAAATTACCAGTAGCTTCAGGGTTGTCCAACTTAGCTCCTGCTACTGAAAGTTCGCTGATCTTGTAAATTAATTTTACTGACTCTCTTTCTAATTGTCTTTCAGACTCTTCATAAATTCTACGTTCATTCTGTAACTTAGTCAGTATCTGCTTTTGAGCAGTTCTTTGTTTGCTAATTTCAGTTTCTATGCCTTGTAGTTTGTTGGTTACAGTTTGGATTTTATTTGCTTCATCTGCTAGCATCGCTTTGTATTTGCGAATATTTTCAGATTGGTCTACCAATGCATCAATTACTTGCTTGTCGTATTCCATGATACGTTTCTGATAGTAAACATGATCCAAGTAATCGGTGACACTCGGTGAATTTAAAATGCCATCGATAATTTTTAGACGATTTTGTTTATAGATAGAAAGTATGCGTCTTTTTGCTTCTACTTGTAGTTCTTCTTGTTGCGCTTCTATTTCACTAAGTCTAGTTTTGGTTTTTTCCCATGCGTACTTATTGCTTTCTAAATATTTGCGGTTGAGTTGTAGTTGGCTTTGTGCTTCTTGAAGTTTGCGGTTGATACTGGATAATTTATCTGAAGCATAAGCTTCTTTGAGTCTTGCTTCTTTTAACTTGGCAGCCAGGTCGTTTTTCTGCTGGGTAATGCCCTGCAACATTTCTTGCTTCTCGTGCAAACTTACTGGTAATTTTTCCTTTGCATGGGCAAACAAAGGTAAGACCAGAGTCATCACGAAACTGACTATCATTAGCCAGATAATCAGCTTGGAGAAAGGGATTTTCTTTTTGTTACTCATTAGGGACTTTGAAAATTTTACTATAGATTCGCCGAAAGGGGTCGCAAAAGGGGTCGTACCTAGACATTCGACATGTTCTAGATATTGCGCGGTTGTTAGGTCGTTATTAATTAGTATATTCTCTAGAAAGAGGTAGAATGTCTAGGTACGACCCCTTTTTCGACCTTGTTTTTGATTTCGGCATCTAAATCTAAGATATCTTCAAGGCTTGGATTCTTTATTACTTTATGTGCAGCTAATTCTTTTTCGATTATTTTAATTATGTCCAAATAGTGAATTTTATTTTTCAAGAACAAATCTACGGCTGCTTCGTTACTAGAGTTCAGCACTGTAGGTAAACTATGACCTGCTCTACCTGCTGCGTAAGCTAAATTTAGAGCAGGGAATTTTTCATGATCAGGCTCTTGGAAATCTAATCTGCCTATAGTGAAAATATTAAACTCAGATTGAAGTTGAATAGGATTTTTGTTTGGATAATCTAAAGCATATTGAATTGGCACTTTCATGTCAGGCGTGCTCAATTGCGCTAGCGTATTACCATCTATGAAAGTCACAGCACTATGCACTATGGATTGAGGATGAATCACTACTTGAATTGCATCGTAGTCTATCTCAAACAATGAGTTTACTTCTATCACCTCAAGCCCTTTATTCATAAGGGTGCTAGAGTCTACAGTAATCTTTGGACCCATAGTCCACTTAGGATGTTTAAGCGCTTGCTCTAATGTGATCTCAGAAAACTTCTCTAAAGGCAAAGTTCTAAAAGGTCCGCCTGAAGAGGTGAGCAATATTTGTTTTACTGGAGATTGCTTTGCCACTTCGTGGCTTGCATTGAAGGATTGTCCACTTAAACACTGATGTATTGCCACATGCTCACTATCTACTGGAATCAGTTCAGAACCATAGTTGCGCGAATATTCTTGAACTAAATGTTTAGCAGAGACTAAGGTTTCCTTATTAGCTACAGCAACTCGTTTAGCATGTTTTAAAGCATTAAGATTCGCTCTAAGACCGGCGATGCCGACTATCGCACTTAAAAATATATCTATGCCATCGATTTGTGCAATCTCTTCTATGCCGCTTAGTATTTGGATTTGCGGAAAAAGCTCAGCGATTAATTTGCGTCCTTCGTTATTTGCAATACTTACATAGCGAGGTCTAAATTCTTTAATTTGATCTATAAGTAGTTCTACGTTTTTGCCTGCACTTAAAGCGATTACCTCAAAACAATCTTCTGGATTCTCTTTTTTGCGTTGCCTAACTATCTCTAAAGCTTGGGTGCCAATAGATCCTGTAGAACCAATAATAGTGACGCTTTTAGACATCACCATTATTTTAGCATTGGACTTTTCCAAATCGCCCATAGCTGCGTTACGCTCGTCCTCGCCATCCTCATTTACGTTCTAGTAAACTCCGGTGGCTCGGACTCGCAAGCCTTGCTCTGAGCGATTTGGAAACAAGTCTCAAATTAGATTAGTAATTAAATCTACTAAATAAGTACCATGCCGTACCGTTGAAGACAAATTCATAAGACTCATCAGAGTAGCCATGAATAATTTGTCCGGTAGTCGTTCCTCTACCCCATTGTATGGTGTCGGTTGTTTTAATATTATCAACTTGGAAGTCCATATCATTTGCTAACTCTAAAACAAGTCTTTGACCGCGTTTGCCGCCAGTTATACTGATTAAAGTGTCCACTGTTCCTGGATTGGAATCAACTAACTTAACGAAGTTTATATCCGTAGCAGAAATAGTTGTTACTCCATTGATCTGGATGTCTGCACTTGTAGCTACTGGAGTGAGGTCATCTAAAGTAGCTAAAGTTCCAGGGTGGTCAGGTAGCACTAAATTTAAAGTCCCGCTTGTTTGAGCGCTTAGAACCAAATTCGCTCCACCATTACCAGTTAAGCTTAGGGTTTGATTGTTGTTGTCTAGCATTTCTGCTTGTAAAGATTCATCTACTGGTCCAACTACTCCTGTTCCAGGAATGCTGCTTGCGGCAGGACCTGTTGGTCCCGCTGGACCTGTTGGACCTGCTGGACCTTGAGGTCCTGTTGAACCTACTGGACCAATTGCTCCAGTATCACCTTTGGGACCCTCAGGACCTTCTGGACCTGCAGGTCCTGCAGCACCTGTAGTGCCAAAGCTGCTTCCAGCCGGGATTATAGGGAAGTCTGGTTGACCATTTTCTAATACCCCTCTGGCTTTAAAATTAGGATCATCAATTAAAAGCATGGTGTATTTTAATGGTTCAGCTTCAGGAATCACTCCACCAGAGACTTCGAATGATACTTTAGTATCAGTTGATATCGACGGAATAATCACTGTAGCTTTTTTGCCACCACGTGCAATTTTAATTGGTAGATTAATGGTCAAATCCTCTCCATTAACGTCTTTTACCAGTATTCGTGTTTTTAATGGATTTTTTTTAGTGTTCATGTTTTTAAATCTATAACTAAGGTCTCGCCCTTCAATATAGGTAGCCGGAATATTTCCACGGATTTTAGCGGAGACAATTCCACTGCTTAAGAGCGCCAATAATACTAATAAATACTTCTTCATAATGAGACTATGGGACATTATGCCGTTGATTTGTTTTTCTGTGGTACTCTCGTCATAGGATTATTGGTCTAGATCTATAGCGTTTGTATTAGGTAAGGTTATTGAGAATTAAGCAATTTTAAGCTAAAAAATAGACCCCTTGATTTATCTAGGTTTTTTCCATATTGCCGATAAGCCCATTTGCAATTTCCCAGGCATAATATATAATTTCTTTAGCGATGAATGATTCTGATTATCTAATATATGGCTCTGTTGTGACGCTAGTAATAGTATTCCTAAATATCGCGGCTTTCGTATTTATGCCAGTTTTAGCTCGTAAAATCAAGCATTCGCCTAAAAAATAAACTTATTGAGATTGCTTCGTCGCCTTCGGCTCCTCGCAATGACGTCATTTCTAATGTTAACTACAGTTTAAATTGGGCACAAAGTTTTTATGAAGATTGCAGTTATTGTTTCACAGACGCCTGATACAACTACGAAGATAGTTATAGCCCCTGATAATAAATCTATTGATGAAGCTGGCATTACTTGGATACTTAATCCATATGCTGAGTTTGCAATTGAGAAAGCTTTAAAGTTGAAAGAAGCTAATTCTAAAGTTGAAGAAGTAATTTTAGTTGCGATGGGTCCAGACCGTACTGTTGAAGCATTGAGACAGGGTTTGGCGATGGGTGCTGATAGAGCAGTTTTAATTAAATCTAGTGCTATTAACACTGAAGAACTTGCAGCGAAAGTAAAAGAGCTTGGTGCAGATTTGATTCTTGGTGGAAAGAAGACTATCGATTCAGAATCTAGTTGGACTGAAGCTGGTGTTGCTGCATACTTAGATCTACCGTTTGTGCATACTGCAAATAAACTTGATTGGGATGGCGACGCGCTACTTGCTTCTAGAGAGGTTTCTGGTGAAAGACAAAGTTTTAAAGTTAGTTTACCTGCGTTAATCACTTGTGATAAAGGTAATGATGAACCACGTTACGCTTCTATTATGGGTATTATGAAAGCGAAGAAAAAGCCACTTGATGAGATTGCTTCATCTGCTAGTGACAATATAGGTATAGAAATAGTTAATTCTCAGTTACCACCAGCTAGACAGGCTGTCAAGATTTTTGATGGTACCCCAGCAGAGGCAGCAGAAAAGCTTTTAAGAGCTTTGCGTGAAGAAGCTAAGGTTCTATAGAGACTCTATTAACTAACTAATAAAATTCTAGTGTTAAAATACTAGTATGCTCTTAAGTCCTTACCCAAAACTAATTGATCCTGATGTTTTAGCTGGTAACGTAGACGAGCAACAAATAACTACTAATAGTTCTAATCGTACATTTTTATATTTTATTGCGGCAGTACTAACTTTTGTAACTGCATTATTTGTTTTTGTAGTTGGTAATTTAAGCGATAGTTTCGTTGACTCCATGTCTAAGTTCTTTGAAACTATTCCTTTTGTAGATTTGAAGATTTCTAAGGACTTAATAGCTGAGCTGAAATTCCCGGGACCTGCAGCTAATGCTATTTTTGCTGGAAATATTTGCTTCTTGAGCTTTATTGCTTTTGATTTGTTTCGCAAGCAGGAAACTAAGAATGATTTATTTAAAGAATCTTCTTCGGTTTCTTATTCTATACACTTGATAGCTTTACTAATCATTCTTTTGGTTTTGTTTGTTAGTTATAGACCGAAACCTAAGATTCAAGTAACTAGGATAGAGTTTATTCAAACTCAGGCTCCGGCTAAAACATCACCGAAAAAAACTCAGCGTAAAGCTACACAACAGTCTATTGATGCTGGCAAGCATGATCCGAAGAAGAAGATCACCCCTGCTGCTAAACCGTCAGGAGAGCCTGGTGCTCCAGCTAAGCAAGCTGAGCCTCCTAAACCTAAACCAGCACCGAAGCCTGTAACACCTCCGGTACCGCAGCCTCAACCAACTCCTCCCCAAGCTAAAGAAATTCCTGTTCCTAAACCAATGATGCCTAAGCCTAAGACGCTTAGTGCTGCATTGGAACCCGCTCCACAGGCTGATCCTAATGCCAAGACTTTGCCTAAACTTTTAAACTATACTCCTAATAGTTCTAGTTCAGCTAACACTTCAACTTCGGCACCAGCTCCTAAATCCAGTGACCAAGCGTCTTCCGGCTCTGGTAGAAGTTCTAATATAGTTTCACGTTTGAGTAATATTCCTCGTGCTCCTGATGCAATAGGAGGTAGTGGTGCAGGTGGTGCTTCTGGTACTACTGGTAATCCACCACCAAACGCTTATCCAGACCGGGCTCCAAGTATCGCCGCTAATGCTTCTGTGAGTTTCGGACCTTATATGTCTGCACTACAACGTAAGATCAAGATGTCTTGGAAGCCACCGCGTGGTAGTGAATCTAATCGTATAGTAGTCAGTTTCTCAGTCTTGCAAAATGGTCGCTTAGAAGATTTGCAGATGATAGTTCCTTGTCAAGATCCTGCTGCGAATCAAGCTGCATTAGAAGCAGTTACCAGAGCTGCTCCTTTTGATCCGTTGCCACCAGGCTCTGCACCTAAAGTAGATGTTGAGTTTACGTTTGACTATAATGTGTTCCAGAAGACACGCTTTTAGAATAGTTTCTATATCCATGAGAGACTTTCGACTCTCATAACCCGTGATAGAATATAAGAGTAAATATTTATGCCAGTAGAAGATAAAGTAGTAGAAGAAGGATTGGGATTGGCGGATGCCGCAGGATTAACAGAGGGAGCACCTGAGGCAAGCTTCAATTTTTTTCATGCGTTTTGGGAATATTTTCAAAACGATTTAATTTCTTCCATTCCTATTACTATATGTTCGTTTCTTTTGGTCGCTGTAATTATTGAGCGTTCGGTTTTTTATAATAAGAACAATAGAGATATTTCTCGATTCATTCACAACCTTCAAACTCAATTAGAGAAAGGTAATTTAGAATCTGCACAAATGCTCTCTTCGCAGATGGGTAGTGTGATTGGTGAGGTAGCTGAAGAGGGTGTACGTTTATTAGCTGTTCAGAAGGAAGATTTCTCGCGCGCTTATGACATCACTGTAAATTTAGTGACCCGTAAACTACAGAAATACCTACCTATACTTGCTACTATCGGTGCGGTAGCACCTTTCTTAGGACTATTCGGAACGGTATCAGGCGTTATTAAATCCCTATTTAGAATGAGCCTCGGAGCGGAAGGTGCGTCACTCGCTATGATTGGTGAGATCTCAGATGCGTTGATTGCTACGGGTTATGGTCTTGCGATCGCGATTATTGCGGTAGTTTCTTATAACCTATTTACTAATATCGTTAAAAGATATGGTGATGACTTCATGTTATTGAAGTTATTGTTCTTGAGCTTCTCTAATGTTGATTTCGGTCGTTTACATAGTGCTCATGCACATGAGACGCATAACGCTAAAGCAACTAAGCATATAGATTTAGAAGTCGGTGATGATGTTGATCAAGCGGGCATTAAAGCTGGTACTCAGGACAAACCACCTTATCCTGATTTCTTGAGATAAAGGAAGTTTTATATGGCATTTGGTTCTATAAATGATGGCGATGGTTTTGCGGATATTAATATTACGCCACTTACTGACGTATTTTTAATTCTCTTCCTTATTATGATTGTTATAGCGCCGCTTATAAACCAAACAGCGCTTAAGATTGAGCCACCTAAAGCTCAGCATGGACAAGCTATACCCCAAAAAGTTAAAGCTATTAATTTAGAGATATCATCTGATGGCATTATTGCTATCAATTCTCAAAAGCTATCTGAAACCCCTATTGAGCCTGATCAGGTAGCTAATCTTGTTGCTGCTAGGCTTAAAGAAATTATTGCTGATCCAGCTTATGCAGAATCACCTCTTAATATAGTTACTGACTCTGAAACTAAACAGAAGTACGTAGTAGGTGCAATGGACGCTGCTGCTGGTCTTGGCTTGAGTAAGATGAATATTGTTACTGTTAGTGGTATGTAATTGATTACAAATACTTCGCTATAAACTGATCTAAATCAAACTCTTCTATATCTTCCATACCTTCTCCTGTGCCAGTAAACTTCACCGGGAGTTTGAAATTATAAGCGATAGAGAAAATTATTCCAGCACGTGCAGTGCCGTCAAACTTAGTCAGGATAATGGAGTCAAGCTGAGCTGCTTCCATGAACTTCTCTGCTTGAGCTAGAGCATTAGAGCCAGTGCTTGAATCTAAGACTAATATAGTTTCAACCATACTGTTTTCTGGTTTGTTTTTCTCTATTACTTGTTTGATCTTGCTTAGTTCATCCATTAGATCTACCTTGGTTTGTAATCTGCCTGCTGTATCTATGATGAGCATATTGTAGTTTTCTGCTTTAGCTTTTTCTATAGCTTTGTAAACTACTGCTGAAGCTTTGCTGTTAGGTTCTAATTGCACTATATCGACAGCAGCGCGTTCAGCCCAAATGTTGAGTTGCTCTTCAGCTGCGGCACGGAAGGTATCTCCGGCAGCGATTAATACTTTGTAGCCTTCTTGTTTGAATCTGTGAGCGAGTTTGCCGATACTTGTAGTTTTGCCAACACCATTAACTCCTACTACTAAAACTATATTGAGTTGATCTTTACTAGTATTGAGTTTGAATAGTTTTTTATTTAATTTGGCTTTATCGAACGCCTCTAATAAAAATTCTTTTAGTTTTTCTCTGACTTGATCTTCTGTAAGTAGTTGACTGCGAATGGAATCTAAGAACTGTAGTACTAGATTGATACCTAGATCAGCTCTAATTAATTCTTCTTCTAATCTATTTAAGTAATCTTCGTTGATATATTCTGGCTCTTTACTTTCATGCCCAGTGCTGAAATTGCTTTTGATTTTATTAATGATATTGGCTAGAAAGCTCATGCTTAGTTATTTTAGCGTAGAGCCAGAGTGCAAGTCTCAGTATGCTAAAATTCTTTCTATGACTCAAACCCAAACTAAAGATATAGTTATTTATACTTGGGATCACTGCCCTTATTGCAAGAGAGCACTTGCTTTATTGAATGCCAAAGCTTTGAAATATGAGCAAATTAAGATTGACGGTGATGAAGAGGCTCGTGAAAAGATGTCTCAAAAAACCATAGAGAATCGTCGCTCTGTGCCGCAGCTGTTTATTGGTGGTCAATCTATTGGTGGTTGTGATGACTTACACGCTCTTGAAGCTAGTGGTGAATTGGATAAAATGGTTTACGGTTCTTAATGGCTTACAGTACTAGTGCTGAATTAGTTTTTCGTGCTAAAGGTTATCCCAAACAAAAATCTCTTGGACAGAATTTTTTAGTAAATGCTGACATTCTCAGTCGTATAGTAAAAGCTGCTGATCTTAATAAAGAAGAAGATCTTGTTATAGAAATAGGTCCAGGAGCTGGTTTCTTGACTGAGCGCTTGCTTGATACTTGCTGGCAACTTTACGCTGTTGAGCTTGATGCTGCAGCTGAAACTGGATTGAAAATATTAAAAGTTAATCATAGTAATTTTAATTTTTATCGTAAGGATTTTTTGGCAATGAATATTGTAGATATAGTCCCTGAGCCACTTCTAGAAGATAGGAAGGTCAAGATCGTAGCAAATATTCCCTATCAGATTTCAACGAGAATACTTTTGCATTTACTTGGTGAAATTGGGCAAGAAAGTCCAAACAGAAAATATGTTTCTGAAATAAATATTTTGGTGCAGAAGGAATTTGCCGAAAGATTAGTTGCTGAACCTGGTACTAAAGCTTATGGTGCTATTACACTGCTGATGAACTATTGGGCGACTATAGAGAAGTGCCTAGATGTAAAGAAAGAAAATTTTATGCCTGTTCCTAAAGTTGATTCTGCTTTTATTAAGATCAAACTTAGAAATGAGCCTATTTGTGAAGTTAAAAACCCTAAAGAGTTTAGACGTTTCGTGAAAGCTATTTTTGCGAATCGTCGTAAGAAACTAAGTAACGGACTTATGGCAGCAGGTTATTCTGATGAGCAAATTAAGTCCTTGAATTTAACTGAAAACCTTAGAGGTGAGACCTTAACTATTCAAGAAATTGCAGAATTGGTGAATCAAATAACTGGTTAATATACTTTTTGGGATATACATTGTATATCCTTGTGGTATATTATAAATTATGAAAGCAAAAGTTTCTACTTGGGGAAATAGTTTAGGTATTAGAATTCCCAAACCTATATCAGAATTATTAGGTCTAGTAAATGGAGCTGAGGTTAAGTTTGAAGTGGAAGGCAATAGAATTATAATCACAACAATAAGAGATTTGCTGAAAGAAGCAGAAGAATTGATCAAAGACATAGATATAGATGAACTTTGTAGTCAAATTACTCCTGAAAATATGCATGCACTTGAAGAATTTGATGATGGTAATCCTGTAGGTAAGGAAATATGGTGAAGTTTAAAAAGTCCAACTATGTACCAGAGAAGGGAGATATTGTTTGGCTTGATTTTGATCCACAGAAAGGATATGAACAAAAAGGTTATAGACCAGGTTTAATTATTACTGGTAAAAGATATAACAAACATGGACTATGTTTAGTTTGTCCAATAACTAGTAAAGTGAAAGGATATCCTTTTGAAGTTAGTCTTACCATTAAAGGTACTAAGGGTGTGGTTTTGGTTGATCAAATTAAAGCACAGGATTGGAGGCAGAGAGAAGTTCAATTTATTGATCATGTTAATAAAACTATTCTATATTTAGTGAAGCAAAAATTATTATCGTTGATGGAGACTTGATGAAACATTTATTAGATAAATTTGACCTGACTGGCGACAAAAAGTTTTTTCTTATTTTTGACGTTGATGGTACTTTAAGACCCGATGAAGTTACAGCTTTAGATCATAGATATCCTAAGATTGATCCAGGTGTGGCGCGTAAACTCATGGAACTCAATACTCATGAGCGAGTGAAGATTATAATTCTTACTGCAAGAAGCTGCGTAGATATTTTCAGATCGAATATTCCTAAGAACATTACTAAGTATTGTGGTTTTGGAAAACAAGTAGTTGAGAATGAAGCGATTCGTCATCATCGTGAAGAGTTTACTAAGGCTTATGATGAAACGGTATTTTTTGTAGATATTATTAAAGACATTCTGGGACCGCAATTGACCAAGGACTTAGATTTTCTTATTACTCCGGGTGACTTTGCAATCTATTTTGAAGCTGATAAATACCAAGAACAGCGCAAACGTATCATGGCGATTCTGGAGATATTATTCTCCCACTCTAAACGCTGGCATCTTTTGGATTTGGATAAAGAGTTGATCTTTAAGGATAACAAATACGCTTATAACAAAGGTAATGCTGTTTGGGATGTTTTAGAACAAATGAATCTGAATGAACTTACTCACGTTTTTCTTTTTGGTGATTCGATGGCAGATTACCTTGCTATGAAAAGTTTACGTGAGTATCAAAAGACTTATCCACAAAAACGCCTTAAGGTTACTAATATTAGCGTTGGACCTGATCTAGTCAATGAAGAAGCGGTAGATTTGCATTTTGAGTCTTATAAAGAGACTTTGGCTTTTGTTGAGGAATTACATCAGAAGCTTTTTCCTGAATAGATGTAAAATACTAGTATGGCTACTTTTACACCCGCAAAATTTTGGTATAGATTTGCTTCTTTTTTCTTGAATTTATTCATATTGATATTTCTGACTGACCTAACTTTGGCGGCAATAATCAGTTTTGATTTACTTACAGTAGAACTGTTTTCTATAAATTTTTGGATACTTGCAGGAATTATATCTGCGAGCTTTTTAGTACTTAATATTATAATTCAGGGACTCAGTGGCTATGACATCGCGAAAGGCTTATTAGGACTGAAATTGCTGGATGCTAACGAGGATAGACCCATTGGTATTATTCGTTCTTTCCTTAGAACTATTCTTGCTGCTTTGTCGCTGTTGATTTTAGCTTTGGGTTATTTGGCTATAGCTTTTAATGTAGAGTCTAAGAGTCTGCATGATTTATTGACTTCTTCTAGAGTTGTTAAATTACCAGCTAATGGTTTTCGTAATGTAGTGCGTTTACTGTTTTTCATTATTAGCTTATTGCTTGGTCTAGTATTGAGTTTAAGCGTCATCACTGCTTTAGTTGTGACTCCTTATATAGTAGGTCGTAGTTTTTATAATATAAATAAATATGCCAGCCAAGAGTCTGCAGATTTAACTAATTATGCTGATGCTGTGCTTACTATACCTGTTTCGCATAATAAGGTTTTTGCGCTAACGGAGCTAAATAAAATAGAATATATTGAGTTTAATTTGAATAAATTAAGTTCTTATAGTTTTATTAAAGAGTCATCGTTAGAGAGGCTTGGTGTCTCTTGGATGAATTATGATTTAATCCTTTGTGAGCATAATAAACTAGTTAAAGCCATAATTATTCCTAACTTGATTCTCAAAGATATTAATTCTCATGATGTGATTGTGCATAATCAACGTTTCATCGTTAATGACTATGTTAATGAGTTTGGTAACGATATACTTTCGCTTTGGGATAATAAATATGAACTAGCTTCTGAACGTTTATCAATTTCCTTGTTCCCTGGTGATAGACAAGTGATTGATAATCCAGAATTAACTCAAGAGTCTAAGAATTATTTACTAAATGTGTTGAGAACGATAAGAGCGGATTGGGGTGAGTACTTGAAGTCCGTTCCTGTAGAGGCTTTGACCGAGTTTAGTGGTTTGCTGATCCCTCCTGCTAATGATGTTACTTTTGAGTTTGATCCAGCTACTGGATATATAAAACAAATTATTCTTAATAAGCCTAGCGAAAGTAAGACATTTAATGATATGTGTGAGAGCTTCTTCAAAGAAGTTAAACGATTCAGGTTAGTACCTGAAGAGCTAAAAACTCATCCACCAATAATGCTCAATATAAATCTACAGTATAAAGAGATTACTTAAGTGACTCGAAGAACAATTTATCAAAGTCTCTTGACTGTTGTTTCTTGATCTTTTCATAAATCAAGGGTTTAGCAGAATCGTAAGTTAGATTGTTTGGTACTTCTATTGATCTTAGTTGGAAGAAATGATAACCATGTTCTGTACTAATTACTGGACTAAGAGCTTGATTTACAAATAGTTCATTGTTACTAAGTTTGAGCACTGTATCTTTAATTACAGGTAAGTATAAATCGCTACTAGCGTTTACTGGAGCGCTCATTTGTGTTATTTCTATAGCTGGATCACTACTAGTGGTAATGCGTTTTTTTAAACTAAATTCTTGATGAGCTTTGTTGATGCGATTTTGAGCATCATCAATATCCTTAGCAATAAAAACTTGAGTGAAATAGTAATCAGGTGTTTGAGTAAGATTGAAATTATTGAAATGGTTATAAATAGCTGAATTGATAGAAGCTAGAAATGCAGAATCTAATGTTAGATCCTTGCTGAGCATTTTTTGTATCCAAGCCTCCTTTGCTAGATCACTTTTGATAAAGAAATTTATTTCATCTTCACTAATATTGTTAGCTAAAAGAAATCCATCATAATGTGCTTGACCACCCCAATTCTCTATTAATTGCTGAAGTTTTTCTTTGATTGCAGCTTCGCTGATCTCAATATTTTCTTGTTTGGCTAAAGCTATGATTTTGGATCTGTTCTCTATATCCTTGCTAACCTTGTTACTGACTTCATTTGAGAAATAATCGTTTAAATATTGATTCTGAATAAATTTCTTTTTTACTATTTCCTTGCTGAGATAGGAGTTTTTAAGTTTGTTTGCAAAAACTTCTTCTGAAGCATAGCTTTTTAGGTAGGTTTGCCATCTTTGTTCGAGTTCTTCTTGAGAGATTTGATAATCTTTGCTATTTAAGTAGTCAAATATATTACTTCTTAAAGCTTGTGCAGTTTGGTTCTCAGCTAAACTTGCATAAAGATCAGCAGCTATCGCTTGATCAAAATGTTTTTTGTAGATTTGAATATATTTTGCTGAGTTTAATGCTGTTTCAGCTGAAGCTGAGAGTGTGCAAAAAAGTAAGATTATTATGCTTTTGATTAACTGTCTTTGCATAGTTCTAACCCGTATATGGTCTAATAGCAGTTTAGCAGAGCTTTATAGATACTCATAGTCAGTAAATTTGACGGCTTGTCCAATAGTATTTCCTGATGAGTCTAAAACATTCCAAACTATGGCATTTGTGATCTTAAATCTTTTACCCGTACTGCTGATGCGTATCCCAGTGTAATTATTTATATAACCTTGTTCTTTGACTTGTTTTAATAAGGCTTCTCTAGCTCCTTGCACTTCAGGTTCAGCAGTTAAGCGTGAGGGCATGCCGATAAAGCTGTCCAAATCTAATTCCCAAAGTTCTAGAGCTTTCTTGTTACCAAACACGAACCTAGGTTCATCATCGTAGTATTTATGTGTAGCGAAAACGAAGCTGGCGTTGTTGAGGTAAGTTAGCTCGGTTACTAATTGGGTTCCAACTAAGGTTTCATAGCTATTTATAGCTTTTGTTACAAATTTTCTGTCATAAGGATGATTCTCGTTCACTTACTTAGTTCCAGCCAAAACTTCAATAATATCCTTCATGGCTTGTAATTTAGCATCGCTATCTAAGCCTGAAACTTTTACTTGAATTAGTGAATCTGCGTTGCGCGCACCGACAGCACCGGATTTGAAATTAATGCGTGTTTGCAGGAAGCTTGGTAATTGCCTTTGCACTTGCAACCATTGCTGTAGACGTAAATTATTAGTGATCTTCAGGGTGTCACCTTCTTGGCTGATGCTATTAATTTTTAAGCGATTTGCTCTAATCTTGATGCGTGTGACTTCAGTTAGATTAATCGCTTCTTGAGGTAATCTACCAAATCTATCTTGCCATTCGTTTACTAACTGATCTAGCGTTGCTTCGTCTTTGCATAAAGACAGGCGTTTATATTCGTTCATGCGTTGCTTCTTATCGCTGATCCATTCTTCAGGGAAGTAAGCATTAACTTTTACGTCGACTATACATGTATCATCAAGCTCTTGCGCTTCTATATTGCCTTTCATCTCTTCTATTGTGTCGCTAAGTATCTTGCAGTAAAGATCAAAACCTACAGAAAGCATATGCCCATGCTGCTCCGCGCCAAAAATATTACCAACTCCGCGTATCTCCATATCACGAATTGATATTTGATAACCGGCACCCAAATTAGTTAACTCGCGTATCGCTCTAAGTCTGTCTCTTGCTTGCTCAGACATTTCTTTATCTGGGTTGTAAAGTAGATAACTATAGGCTTGCACATCTGATCTGCCAACGCGTCCTCTTAATTGATATAGCTGAGATAAACCAAAAGTATTTGCATCTTTGATGATAATGGTGTTAGCGTTAGTGATGTCTAAGCCGGTCTCTATAATAGTTGTACAGACCATGACATTGAACTCATGATTAACAAATGAAAACATCACTTCCTCTAGTTCATGATCCTTCATTTGTCCATGAGCTATTCTAACGTTAGCTTCTGGTACTAACTCTTGTATCTCGTGAGCTATGCTTTCTATGTTTTCTACTCTATTGTTTACAAAGAATATTTGTCCACCGCGTTCTATTTCATGTAATATTGCGTTGCGCACTATTGATTTCTTGTACTCACCCACAAAAGTTTTTACAGGTTTACGGTTAGTAGGTGGAGTAGAAATTAAACTGATATCTCTTATGCCAGAAAGTGACATATGTAAGGTTCTTGGAATGGGCGTTGCTGACATGGATATAACGTCTAAGTCTTGTCTCAAGCTTTTGAGTTTTTCTTTGTGCGCTACACCAAACCTTTGTTCTTCATCGATAATTAATAGACCAAGATTTGCAAACTGAATATCTTTCTGTAAGAGTCTATGAGTGCCTACTACTAGATCTATTTCACCTAGTTTTAGTTTAGCTACTACTTCGCGCTGTTCTTTAGCTGTTCTAAATCTACTAAGCAATCCTATGCGAATTGGATATGGAGCATATCTATCACTAAACACATCATGGTGCTGCTGAGCTAGTACCGTAGTCGGTACTAAGATGGCAACCTGTTTACCATCCATTATGGTCTTGAAAGCCGTTCTAATAATGACTTCTGTCTTTCCGAAACCTGCATCACCACAAATTAGACGGTCTAAAAGTTTAGCGCTCTCCATATCTGCTTTAACTTCATCTATGGCTTTCAGTTGATCCTCTGTTTCGGTATAAGGGAATGCATCTTCCATTTCTATTTGCCATGGAGTATCTGGTGGATATTGATAGCCTTGTTGCTTTTCTCTTGCTGCATAAAGATTAATTAGATCCTGAGCGATTAACCTGACGGCTTTTTTAACTTTTTTCTTGGTTCTTTCCCAATCAGTTCCCCCAAGCTTAGAAAGCTTAGGCTTCATTTCCTGATTGACATTGAATCGTGATAGTAAATTTACTTGATCGACAGGTATGAGTATTTTGGCTTCATCAGCGTATTCTATGCTGATGTACTCTTGTCTTAGTCTATTAGCTGGAAGCGGTTTGAATTTATCGCTTTTGCCGTAAGTATAACCATCGGATGTAAGTTCAACGAATTCAGTACCTCTATAAATACCTACACCATGCTTGTAATGCACTACATAGTCACCTGATTTAAGTTCAGAGATGTCGGTATAGATTTCGCGTTTAGGACCTTCCGATTTCTGTCCTTTTTGTCTGGCGACTGCTTGCCTGCTCCTGCCAAATAACTCTCTATCTGTGAGTATGACTATATTTAGATCAGGTAGTACGCAACCTTCTTCTAAGCCGTCACGCTGTACTATTACTTTTCCGTATTGAGCTTTATCTAAGTCGCTAAAACTTGCAGTAACTTCTAAGTCTTCGCCTTGATAAACTCCGCTGATATCCCACTCGCGTAAAATATTTAACACGCGATGTGGTTGCTCGCTAAATATAGTCACACATTGCTTTTCACGTAGTTTTTTTCTTAGATATTCGATGAAATCTTCTATCTTGCTGGCAAATCTCTCAGTAGGATAACTAAGAATTTCATAGCTGATACTTTGCTCAGGGTTTACTAAACCATCAGCTGACTCGATTAAAGTTTGTATGTAAAGTTTATGCTCGAAATTTTTTAGTTTTTCTGCAATCTCACTATGGCTTAAGTGCAATGGATTAGCTACTGGAATGAGTTTGTGTAATTTTAAAGCTTCACTATATTGTTCTTCTTGTTTGCGCTGCCAGTCTAAGCTTAGATTAACAAGATCTTGCCATTCATCTAGGATTATATGGCTTTGAGCTGGAATATAGTCAAATACTGTGCTTGAGCCTTGCCCTAATAGTTCTTTATAATATTCAATTCCCTCCCAATAGAGACCTTCTTGATCTATTAAATCTTCCACTTGATGTTCTGCTGCTAGCTTGCGAACCTGCTCTTCTAAGTTATCATTTTCATCTCTAATTACTTGGTAACGCGGATGAATAATGCAAGATTCAGCTTTCATTATTGAACGCTGAGAACTGGTGTTAATGCTTCTGATGTTTTCTATAGTATCGCCAAAAAACTCTAAACGAATTGGATCACCGACTAGAGGATAAATATCAAGAATGTCTCCTCTATGGCTAAATTGTCCACGGTTCTCTACCATAGCTTCATGGCTGTAACCTAATCTAGTAAGGCGTTTGGCTAATTCTTGAGGGTCTATCTCAAGCGATTTGCTAATAGTAAACTGCGCTTGATCAAATAAGTTTTTTTGAATATATAGTTGTGCTAGAGCTTTGATGTTAATAATGCTTAGAGATATTTGTTTAGCTCCCCATGAACTGAAGATCTCATACTGGCTGTTAAGTACCATGACATCAGAGTTGATTTGATCGTAAGGTGATACTTCTTGAGATAGAAAATTAAATACTAGTTTATTCGGACAAAGGTTTTTGATCTCGCGATAGTAAGTTTGGGCTTCGTGATGATTCTGGGCAATAAATACTATCGGTCTAGTGGTCCTTTGTAAGAGGTTTGCTAGTATAAGGCTCTTGGCTGAGTTAGTAAGCCCATGGACTATTTGTCCATCTTTAAGTAATTTGCTATAAATCTCTTGGAATTTACTATTGTCTTGAATTATGTCTACAAGCATTGTTTAAATTTGTGTTGCTAATACAATTACCGACGGCTTTTTACCGATTTGTGTTTTGATTATCCTATTCATATGTTCTCTAACTAAGTTTTGAAACTCATCTACATTAGCTTTAGGATTTTCTTCACCAAGTTTTTCTATGGCATCAATAATGTCCTGAGAGTTCATTAAACAGAAAGCTCTCCATTCTTTATTGTTAGAGAATGTACAAGCTTTAGCTGAAAACACAGGACCTGATACTACTTTGTTTTTTTTGCTGATAGAAAAACTTACCGTTACTATACCTTCAACCGCTAAGCTTTCTCTCTCTTTAACTATTTTAGTGTCAACATGAAAGTCTTGAGAATTATTGAAAAGAATGTCACCAGTTTCTATATGACCTATGACTTCTACTCCATTAGCGTTGATATCGACCTGATCTCCATTGTCTAAGATATAAATAGCACCTGGATCAAAGCCAGTATCTACCGCTAATTTAGCGTGTCTTACAAGTAATCTCGTCTCGCCTAAGCCAGGAATGAAATATTGCGGTCTTACTATATTGAATAAAAGCTTCATCTCTTCAGTGAGCGCATGACTTTCAACATGTACGTTAGCGTTTCTTCCACCTATGATATCTACGCCTTTAAGGAAGAATTGATCTGAAATTTGCGCCATAACCCTAACGGTACCAGGAGGTAAATCCGCACTATTAATTACTAGATCACCTGTTTTAAGTTGCATTTCTAAACTGCGATCATAAGCTATCTCTTCTAGCTCATGCAAAGCATCGCCTTCTGGTGCCGTAGCAATAATCAAAAGTTCTTCATCTTTAAAATTATCGATTTCTTTAATACTGATTAGCGTTGAATCTTTGTAATTAAGACAGCCGCAGGCTCTAGCTGCCAAGCAGCTTTCACGGCTACTTTTATTTAATAGAGCAACTTTTTTGCCTAAGGATTCAGCGATAGTAAATAAGTTTTGTAGGCGAATGGTATTTGAATTATAGGTATTAATGATGATACGTGATGCCCTACTGCTAATAAGTTTTTTTAGAGTGCGCATCAATTCAAGTTCTGATTTAGAGTAACCTTCTAGTTCTACATTGCTTGAATCAGAGATCATTAGATCTATATCTTCTCCTTTCTCGCGGCATTCGCTTGAATATTTGCTGATTCCAACTATATCTGTTTTCAAACCATCTGTAGGAGTTTGGTCTAGCTTATAAGTTCCAGAATAGAAAAATTTCGACTTGCCACTTTCTATTGCTACTGCGTAAGACTCTGAAGAAGAAGAAGTGATTCTAAAAGGAATAATTTTAAAACTATCTACTGTAATCATTTCGCGTGATTGAAATTCTTGCCATTCAATTTTATTTACTGTATCTTCGCTTAATTTTTGTTTGCATTGAGCTAGTGCTAGTTTGGACCCTATGACCTTTCTGATGTCGCATTTATTGATGATGTGATAGGCTCCCCCAGCATTATATTCATGTACACTTGTTAGCACCAAAGCTTTGATTTGTTTGGTTTTGTTAATTAAGTGTTGATACTCAGCCAAGGTGTAATCCACTCCTGGAGCTTCATTGCCTGGGTAGTGTACTCCAGCGTCCAGAATTAAATAATCTGTTTCTTTACCTGGTCTTTTGGATTCAAGTAGAAACATATTTTTACCTGTTTCATGGAAGCCTCCTAGTGCCGTTATGGTCAGGGAGTTTCTTGTTATTTCTTTTGCTGCTGCTTTGCTCATAATTCGTATTACTTTTTAGGGTTAAAAGGCCATTGTAGCATTATACTTAACCTTATGTCCTTACTTGAAATTCAAAATCTAAGCATAAGTTTCCCAGAATCAAACTTTACTGCAGTTAAAAATATAAGCTTTGAAGTTAACAAAGGGGAGATACTTGCTTTGGTTGGTGAAAGTGGTAGTGGTAAATCACTGACTGCTTTAAGCATACTAGGCTTGCAGCCTGTTACTGCATCCATTTCTGGTTCAATTAAATTTAATGATCATGAATTAATTACTAAGCCTTATCCGCGTGGCATTCGAGGTAAGGAGATTGCTTTTATTCCTCAAGACCCATTAAGTAGTTTGAATCCGATGTTTACTATTGCAGATCAACTTTACGAAGCGGTGCAAGTTTATCATCCTCATATCTCTGAGACTGAACTTTATAATAAAGCTATAGATTACTTAGAGCGCGTAGGTATCCCTGATCCGCAGCGTTGCCTTAAATCGTTTCCCCATGAGATTTCTGGAGGTATGCGCCAACGGGTGATGATTGCGATGGCGATAATCAATGAACCTGATTTATTGATTGCTGATGAGGCTACTACTGCTTTAGACGTAACCGTACAAGCAGTTATATTAGAATTGCTTAAATCCTTAGGTAAAACTATAGTCTTCATTACTCACGATTTTGGGGTGGTTGCAGAAATTGCGACTAGAGTTTTAGTGATGAAATCCGGTCAAATAGTGGAATCAGGATCGGTATATGATGTTTTCGAAAAACCAAATACAGAATATACTAAAGAACTTTTAGCAGCGGTTCCTAAAATCTAGAATCTATTTTATAAAGTCATTAACCCTTACCAAGGTCACCCTGTGATTTCCTTGCTTCTTTTGAATCAGAGATCTGTTGACGCCAAAACGCTTCTTGATTGCGGGATTCTCCCAGAGCGGCTTTCATCTTGGATAATTCTAAACGTAAAGCGGCGATATCTTCATTGGATTCAGCAAGCTCCGCAGAGTCCATCCTACGTTCAAGATCTGCTATACCAAACTGTAGTATATCGATACTACTGTTTACTGATGCTAATTGTACTGTTTCATTTACCATGAGCTATTAGGATGAACTTGCTAATTTGTTACCTTCTTTAACGGCTGTCTTATTCTCGTTAATTTCTTGTCTCCAGAAACTAGCTTCTCCTCTCCAAAATCCAATCCCTGCACGAACTAAGTTAATTTGTGCTCTGATCTGAGCTATTTGTGCACGCGCGTAACCCGTATCATCATTGACAGCTACCCACTGGTCCATTTGGTTTTCTAGACCTGTGGATTGGGCTTCGTAGTATTCAGTCTTGAATTCTGAAAACGCTAATTCTTCTGATGGATTGATTGCCATGATTAATTCTCGTGTCCTGCTTCTCCTTTAATAGAGGCTAAAACTTCTTTTAAAACTAAATCTGCTTTATCGCGAATTGATTCTTGATAACGCATTTGTGCTAAGTATTCATTCATCGAGGTTCTGCTTGAACCGTTGTTATGAGTAATTAGCCCTTTAATCTCATTTAGTTTTTTGATTTCTTTGTCGACCGTTTCTATTTGAATAGTTAGTAAATCTGCATCTTGACGAATTTGTTTTGCTTTGTCTCTATAAACACCGGCTGCTTCTCTTAGCGCATCAGGACCGGCTTTAACAAGTATGCTTAATTGATCTATGAACTCAGATGGAATTCCGAGTCTTTCCATTAGTGCTGCTTTGATTTGATCTAATTTCTTTTTCTGTAAACTTTCTTGTTTTTCTTGTTCTAACTTATTTGCTATTTGATCAGCATAGTCTGCAACTTTATCTAGCATTGCTGCTTCACTACGTAAACTCATTGCTTCACCTGGGCTCAGGTTGCTGCGTTCATTTAAAAGTGACTTCAATCGAGATTCAATTTTTTGAATCTTTTCTTCTTTGCTATCCTTGAATAAGTCCTTATTGTTCTGGACTATTTGTTCAAGGGCGATATTTATTGTTTTATCGGACATGCATTATCTCCTTGGCTTCCCCTGCCTACCGTATAAAAACAGATGAACATTAATAGAAGGTTAACGAGTTACTTAAATATTGAAAATTTCTTCAATGAATAGGTGTTTGCCCCTAGGTTTAGTAACCTTAATATTTACAGATTAATTCTAGTGGTAGCATTACTCGTGTTAAGAGTCTATCCGAAAAGCTCCCAGATGCTGGGCTTGCGAGTCCGAGAAAGAGGAGTTTACTAAACGTAAATGAGCATTTTGAGGACGAGCGTAACGACGCAGATGGGACTTTTCGGACAGGCTCTAAGCGTAAGCTTGGACTACAAGTGCAATCAACCATAGCCCGAGAGCCGCAGATCAATTTTAAGTCCGAGCAGGATAAGGATACTTCCACCCCAAAATTAACTAAGAGAAACGTAGATCTTAAAAATATAAATCTTGATTTAGAAAGCTCCGACAACGGAGCTTTTTTATTGCATAAGAAAGATACTCTCTCTGAACAATCTGATACTGATGATTGGACTAGAGTTAAAGACATAATTGCAAATCCTTGGTTTCATAAAATTCTGCCTGATATGTCTAATATGTGTTCAGTGCTTGGTAATTTGGGTTCAGCTTTCGCTCATATGATGAATGCTTCGTCTGGTCTTAAAGCCGTCGCTGATACTGTGGCATCTTTTGGAACAAAGTTCTTTCTATACGTAAATGCCACTATTAAGACTCTTGAGGAGCTTAGTCGCCATAACTACTTGGTGGCATTCGGTTATTTCTTAGATAATTTGGTGGCAACATTTATACCACAGGAACATACTTTTATGGCTCGTGGTGTATCTTCTGGTATTTACCATGCTGGCTACTCGTTAAACATGCTGAATCAAAAAGTTAAGTTCAAAGACTTGAATGATCACTGGAATCATTTGAAAACTTCATCTGGTTTATTAATGAATAAGATTTTTGATAAGGATGTTTTCAAAAATATCTTCTCAAGTGATAACGCAATACCAGGTGCTGTTGGCGGTCTATTAAATATTTTAGGCGTAGCAGTATGGCCTTTATTTGGTAAACGCACGGCAGCTTGGATCAGAGATATTGGTGGTTTAATTAAAGCAGGCGGCTATGCTAATCCTGATAATGTACGTAAAGGTAGAAATTTATTGTTTGTTTCAGGTCTGATGCAAGTAGGCGCAGCGATTGCAGATTTCTTGGGTAGTCATATTGGTAAGATGCGCTCTATAACTGTTCCTATTAGTTTAGGTTTGGATGGTTTTTCAAAATATATTCAAAGACAGTCGGTAAACGAGGGAGAGCTAGGTGAGGTTTAGCGGCTAGGTTCTAATGCTAGAATATTTCCCGTATGTCTCTGCAGCAGCTCCTAACCTATAGAATTGACATTTGTTCACGTATTCATGATGCTAGAGCCGATTTATTTAAAGAAAAGTTTGCGAACTTAGGTTATAAGATTAGTGCTGTTACATTAATAGATAGTTATTCTTGTGAAACGGATTGTGATGCGAAGTTTCTTGATGTCGCAGCTAAAGTTTTAGTTAATCCTATTAAAGAAAAGCTTTTCTTGGCTAGTGAGGCTTCGCGCTTTGATTATGCTTTAGAAATAGGGTTTTTACCAGGAGTAACCGATAACGTTGCTAATACTGCAACTGAGTCTTTAAAGGACTATCTAGGTAAGGCAGAAATCAAAATCTACAGCTCACAAGTTTTATTACTGAATACAGAAATAAATCTTGCAAAACTCAATGAGCTAGCTTTGAATCTTTATAACCCTTTGATTCAAAAAATCAAAATCAAAAACTACCAGGAGTTTATTCAAGATTCTGGTATGGGTGTAAATATTCCTAAAGTGAAACTAGATCATAAAGTTCAAGTAACAGCCGTTGATTTAAATGTTTCTGATACTGAGCTTGAGAAGATTGGTATGGAAGGTATTGCTGATGCTGATGGCAGGCGTCGTGGTCCTTTAGCTTTGGGACTGGATTATATGAAAGCGATTCAGGAATATTTCCAGAAGCTTGGACGTAAAGCGAATGATATTGAACTAGAGTCTATTGCACAGACTTGGTCTGAACATTGCAAGCATACTATTTTTGCTGATTCAATTGATGAAGTGAAAGACGGTCTCTATAAGGCTTATATCAAAGCAGCAACTAATACTATTCGTAAGAACAAAGGTGCTAAGGATTTTTGTGTTTCAGTTTTTTCTGATAATTCAGGAGTAATTGATTTTGATGATGAGTTTGTAATTACTCACAAAGTTGAAACCCATAATAGTCCTTCGGCTTTAGATCCTTTTGGTGGAGCGATTACTGGTATAGTAGGAGTGAACCGAGATGCTATAGGATGTGGTATGGGAGCTAAGCCTATCGCTAATCTTTATGGTTATTGTTTTGCTGATCCCAGTGATCAAGTGCCTATATTTAGAGATAAAAAATTAACTCAAGCAATGCTCAGTCCTAAACGTATTATGGAAGGCGTGATTGAAGGAGTAAAAGTTGGTGGCAATCATTCTGGTATTCCTACTGTTCATGGCTTTAGTTATTTTCATGAGTCATACAAAGGGAAACCTATAGTGTTTGTAGGTACTTTAGGTTTGATGCCAAGAGCTATTAATGGTAAATCTAGCTCTGAGAAACAAGCCCAAGTGGGTGATTATATAGTGATGCTTGGTGGAAGAGTTGGGCTCGATGGCATTCATGGTGCGACCTTCTCTTCAGTGGAGATGGATTCAGCTAGTCCCGTTACCGCAGTGCAAATTGGAGATCCTATTACTCAGAAAAAATTCTCTGATGCGATTGTTAAAGAAGCGCGTGATAAAGGTTTGTATAACAGCATTACTGATAATGGTGCTGGTGGAATCTCTTGCTCGGTAGCTGAGATGGCAAGAGAGTGTGGCGGTTGCTATGTTGAATTAGAAAAAGTACCATTAAAATATCCTGGCATGCAACCTTGGCAGATCTGGATCTCTGAATCACAGGAACGTATGACTCTCTCGGTGCATCCAACTAAGTGGGAAGAGTTTAGTAGGTTAATGAAGTCTCGTGATGTAGAGGCTACTATTATTGGTAAGTTTACTGATTCCGGTAAAGCTCAAGTGAGTTATCAAGGTCAAACCATTATGGATATTGAGCTTGAGTTCTTGCATAATGGATTGCCAGGGCGACAATTGGAGACGCGTAAGCCTAGTCAAGAGTGGCTAAGGGCTAACAGTCAAGGGACAATGGAAAACGTTATTGCAAGGAGCCGTGGAGCTGAACTTAACGAAGAGGGCTTAGAGTTGAACGCTAAACTTTTGGATTTACTTCGCAACCCTAATTATTCCAGTCATGAATTTATTTCTCAACAATATGATCACGAGGTGCAGGGTAATTCTGTAATCAAGCCTTTGCAAGGGCGCGGACGTGTAAACGGTGATGTTGCCGTAATTAGACCAAGGCTAAAATCTAATAAGGGAGTGGTTTTGAGCTATGGTTTGTATCCTGAATATATTGATGATAGCTATCAAATGGCAGCCAATGCGATAGATATGGCATTGCGTTCAGCGGTGGCTGCTGGAGCTGATATAGAGAAGACGGCGATATTGGATAATTTTTGTTGGTGTAGTGGTAATGAGCCTGAGCGTTTGTATCAGCTTAAAGATGCTGCTAGAGCCTGTTATGACTATGCTGTGGCTTATGGTACACCTTTTATATCTGGTAAGGATAGTATGTTTAATGACTTTAAAGGTTATGATGCTAGTGGTAAGCCAATTAAAATTTCAGCTTTGCCAACTTTATTAATTTCTGCAATTTCTGTTATAGAAGATCATCGTCAGGTTGTATCTATGGACTTAAAAGTTGAGGGTGATTTAATTTATTTATTGGGTGATGATGCTAGCGAGAATGGCGTCATCGCGAGGAGCGGCGAAGCCGTGACGTGGCGATCTCCTTCGGTTGATGCTATTAAGAATCTCAAGCTTTATAAAAACTTACAGTCCGCTATTAGTAAGGGTTTAATAGCTTCAAGTCAGAGCGTGAGTCGTGGAGGGCTTGCTATAGCGTTAACTAAAAAAACTATGGCTGGAACTATGGGTGTAGAAATAGAATATGCAGGTGAAAGATTATTTACTGAAGTTCCTGGTCGTATTTTAGTTAGTATAGATCCAACTAAAAAAATAGCTTTTGAAGAGTGCTTTAAAGAGAATGAGTTTAAGTGTATTGGCTCAGTTAAAGGTAAAGCTGTTGTGGTTTATGATAAAAATAAAAAAGTTTTAGAACTCTCAATAGATGGGGCTCTTCAAGCTTATAGATCTAAGTTTGCAAGCTATTTGTATCAAGCTGAGAATGCGGCTTTGGCGGGGGTAAGTTAATGTCAACTAAGGTTTTAATTTTCTCAGGCTATGGTTTAAATTGCGAAGAAGAAACTAAACACGCTTTTGAACTGGCTGGCGCGCAGGCTGATATAGTGCATATCAATGATTTATTAGCTAAGCCTAATTTTAGTGACTATCAAATACTTGCTTTCCCTGGTGGATTTTCTTTTGGAGATGACACTGGTTCGGGTAAAGCATACGCTAATAAAATCAAAAATCATTTGCTAGATAAAGTACAAAATTTTGCCCAGCAAGATAAATTGATTGTTGGTATTTGTAATGGCTTTCAAATCCTTACTGGGATTGGTTTGTTGCCTGGTGCTTTGGCTCATAATGATGGCGCACAATATATTGATAGATGGGTGGATCTGGAAGTTAAGTCAGCTAGTCCTTGGCTACAAGGTATACAGAGACTAGCTTTGCCGGTTGCTCATGGTGAAGGTAAGTTTCATAGTGATAAACAAGTGGAGATTGCTCTTAAATATGTATCAGCTGAGATTTGTGACTATGCTGGTTATAGGGCTAATCCAAATGGCTCTCAGGATAGTATTGCTGCTGTCACTAATGCTAATGGACGTGTATTGGGTATGATGCCGCATCCAGAACGTGCTGTTTACTTTACTCAAATGCCAAATTGGACTTATGCTCGCGAACAATTAACTAGAGCTGGCAAGCAAATTCCTGAATTTGGACCAGGATTAGAGATATTTAAAAATGCTGTCCATTATTTTGAATAAATGGTGATACAATATTCCTATGGACAAGCTACATGAGAAGTGTGCGGTTTTTGGGGTTTACGGTAAAGGCCTAGATGTAAGTAGATTGTCATTTTACGGTCTATTTGCTCTTCAGCACCGTGGACAGGAAGCTTCTGGGATGGCTGTTTCTGATGGTTTAGATATTAAGTTTCATAAAAATTTAGGGCTAGTAACCCACGTATATTCTGAGGATGATATTAAAAAACTCAAGGGTCATATAGCAGTTGGTCATAACCTTTATTCTAATACTCGCGTTTCTGATGGAGATCATGCTCAGCCGGTGATACGCCGCAATCGTGGTAATAGAACTGAGATTAATTTTGCTTTAGTACATAATGGTAATATCCCGTCATTGACTGCCTTGCAAGAGTTCTTGGATGATAAGGGTATAGAGTTTAGTCACTTAAATGATTCAGAGTTGATGGCAACGGCGATTAACTGTTATATCAATGATGGTTTTAGTTTAGAAGATGCAGTGCGTATGGCTTATCCTTTATTTACTGGTGCCTTCTCTGTTTTAGTCATGGATAAGGACAATTTAATTGCGATAAGAGATGCTTGTGGCATTAGACCTCTATCGTTAGGAACTATTGGTCATGAGGGGTATGTTGTAGCTTCTGAAACTTGTGCGTTTCAAACTACTGGTACAGACGCGCTTAGGGAGATAGATCCAGGTGAGATGATAGTTATCAACAAAGATGGAATTAAGTCCTATCAATTAGCGAAGCCAAATTTGAAATTAGATATTTTTGAATTCGTTTATTTCTCAAGACCGGATAGTACTATTCTTGGTCGTTCGGTTTATGAAGTAAGAAAAGCTGGCGGCGTCAAATTAGCTGAAGAATATCCAGTTGAAGCTGATATGGTGGTAGCTGTGCCAGATACGGCAACTGCTGCGGCGGTGGGCTATTCACAAGTTACTGGAATTCCCGTTGAGTGGGCGTTAGTGAAGAATCGCTATATTCATAGAACTTTTATTCAACCAGATCAGCATACTCGTGATTTAGGAGTGAAACTGAAACTTAATCCTCTAACAGCGGTACTAAAAGGTAAGCGTGTTGTTTTAATAGATGATTCTATAGTTAGAGGTACTACTTCAAAGCAAATTATCAAGGCTTTATTTGAAGCTGGTGCTAAAGAAGTACATTTCTTAGTAAGTTCGCCGCCAGTTAAATTCCCTGACTTTTATGGTATCGATACTCCTAAGCAAGAGAAATTAATTGCTGCACAAATGGATCATGAAGGAATTAGAGAATATTTAGGTGCTACTTCTCTTTATTACTTATCATTAGATGGTTTGCTGGCTTCTACTGGTTTACCGGCAGAGAGTTTTAGTACTTCTTGTTTTACTGGTGAATATCCGATAGATCTTTTACATAGAAGAAAAGAAGTTAGTTATTCAGTCTAATGTCCAATTCTGATGGATTAAGAATCGCTCTTCTCATCTCTGGTCGTGGTTCGACAGCTGCGGCGATTATTCGTCATTTCCAAAATTCTAAATTAGTGAAGCCAGTCTGTGCTATTGCGAGTAACACAAACGCTGGGGTTGTGAATCTTATTAATGCTGGTTTGTCAGAAGAAAATATTTCTGTGATTTCTCCTAAACTGATGAAAACCTCGGTGCAATTTGGTGATGCAATTCTTGCTTTATGCAAAAAACATGAAGTTGATTTGATTGGTCATTATGGTTGGCTAGTCAAAACGCCTTGGAATGTTATAGCAGAGTACCGAGATATGATTATTAATCAACATCCTGGTCCGCTAGATCCCGGTCGTGAACATGATTTTGGGGGGCAGGGTATGTATGGCAAACGAGTGCACTACACGCGCTTAAATTTTGTAAAAGAAACTAATAAGAATTGGTGGACTGAAGCAACCTGTCATCGCATCACTGATGAATATGACAAGGGTGCAATTTTAGATCGAATACAAGTTCCGATACAGGAAAGCGATACGGTAGATAGTCTTGCTGACCGGGTTTTAGTTGCTGAGCATGCTTTGCATATTAAAGTTCTAGAAGATTTTGCTCAGGGACGAGTGCAAGAGTGGCAGAGACCAGAAGCTCTAGTGAAGAATTACGAAGAGAAGGTACTTACGAGGATTAAAGAAGAAGCGATTCGGCTTTATCCGAAGGGTTAAATAATCCCCGCCCTTCGGGCGTAATATATATTCCCTAAAAGCTATTGTTTATTTTGTAAAAAGCCTATTTTTGTAAAATTTGGATGATAAATAAGATCTATGGTTCCATTATGAAATTCAATAAAGTTATTTATGTTTTGAAAAAGTTTAAGTGTTTTGTTTTGATATAAAAATGCATATGGCTTTTGTTTATCTATGTAACTACTGTAACTTGACCAAGCCCATTTATCTATTTCTTTAACTAACCCTGCTTCTAATGGATTGCAATGAATATAGCTGATTAATATTAAAAAGTAACTTGGTGTATCAACAACTTTATCGTTATATGGTCCTTCAAAGAGTCTGCCTTTACGTTGATATTTTTGATTGAAATATAAAACATATTTGCTATTTATGTCCCTCATTATGTCTCCTATGTTCTGTTCTGGAGTTTCAATACAAAAATGATAATGATTATTCATTAAACAATATGCATGCACTTTAAAATTTCTTTTGAAGTATACGTCTGAGAATATATTCAAAAATTTTTTGAAATCTAAATCGTCTTGAAATATTGTTCTTTGATCTACACCTCTTGAGTAAATGTGATAGCAAACATTTGGATATTTTGTTCTTGATTTACTAACCATGATTAATTTATTTTTTGATTTCTATTTGATAAATTTTGACAGGCTAAAATTAAAGGAACGTATCATACACTTTGGTAACATGTATTTCGCCCGAAGGGCGAATGCTGGAAGAGCGAAATCTGTATCTCTCCCTTGAGGTGATATACTAATTCCGATGTCAAAACCCGATAAAACCCTCTTAGTTATAGGTAGCGGCGGGCGCGAACACGCCTTAGTTTGGAAGCTAGCTCAATCTCCTCACGTAGAAAAAATTTTAGTGGCGCCAGGTAATCCGGGTACTGCAGGCATTGCTAAAGCTGAGAATGTAGATATTAAAGTTACAGATTTTTCTAAGCTTGCACATCTTGCATATAAAGAAGATGTTTATTTAACTATAGTTGGTCCTGATGATCCGCTTGGTGAAGGTATTGTGGATGTGTTTCAAGAGAAGGGTTTACGTATTTGGGGACCTAGTGAAGCGGCGGCACAACTTGAATCTTCTAAAGCTTTTGCAAAGGACTTTATGAACAGACATAATATTCCAACTGCAGCTTATAAAACTTTTGGCGTAGAAAATAATGCTGAGAATACTTATAAACAAGCCCTAGAATACTGTGAGCAACAGGGTTTCCCGATAGTAATTAAAGCAAGTGGTCTTGCGCTCGGTAAAGGTGTGGCTATTGCACAAAACTCACATGAAGCTAATGATTTCCTCGGTAAAATTTTAATTGAGAGAATTTTTGGTGACGCTGGTGATCAAGTTGTAATAGAAGAATTTTTGGATGGACCAGAAATCTCTATCCATGCTATTGCTGATGGAGAAGGTTCAATTCTTTTCCCGACTGCGCAGGATCATAAGCCGGTGGGTGACGGTGATACAGGACCTAACACCGGTGGTATGGGGACTATTAGTCCATTGCCTTGGTTAACTAGAAACCAATTAGAGAATATCTACACAACTATAGTTATACCTACTATAGAAGGTATGCATGCAGAAGGAACTCCTTTCACTGGTTTACTTTATCCCGGTTTGAAGATGACATCTAAGGGACCGAAGGTGCTTGAATATAATGTGCGCTTTGGTGATCCTGAAACTCAAGTTTATATGGCAACTCTTAAATCTGATTTATTCGAAATTATAGATGCTTGTGTTGATGGTAAATTGCATGAGATTAATATAGAGTTCGTAAAACAATCTGCAGCTTGTATAGTGCTTGCATCTGCTGGTTATCCAGGTGCTTATGAAAAAGGCAAATCGATCACTGGCATAGAAGAAGCCCAGAAAGACCCTGATGTAGCGGTTTTCCACGCTGGCACTAAGCTAGAAGCAAATCAATTAGTTACTAATGGTGGTAGGGTACTTGGAGTGACTGCTGTCGCTGATACTCTAGAAGAAGCTCTGGCTAAGGCTTACAAGGCAGCTGATAAGATTAACTTTGAAGGGAAATATTGTCGCAGAGATATAGGTACCAAGAGCCTGGCTATGCGCATCCAAGCCTAAAATCTCCCAAATTATCCAATGAAAAATGCTATAATCTAGCCCCATGTCTGCACAAATCGGTATAGTTATGGGCTCTGATTCTGACCTGAAGGTTATGCAAGAATCAGCTAAGGTTCTTGAAGAATTAGGTATAAGTTTTGAGCTTGCAGTTATGTCTGCTCACCGTTGTCCTGATAGGGCAGCTGAATATGCTAAGACTGCTCAGTCGAGAGGTTTGAAAGCAATTATTGCAGCGGCTGGTATGGCAGCTCATTTGGCTGGCGCGGTAGCAGCGAACACTGCTTTGCCGGTGATCGGTGTGCCGATCAAATCTAGCTTAGATGGCTTGGATGCTTTGCTTGCGACAGTACAAATGCCACCAGGAATTCCAGTAGCTACAGTTGCTATTGATGGTGCGCGTAATGCTGGTATTTTAGCTGCACAAATTATCGGAGCTTCTGATCAAGCTACTTACCAGAAGCTGAAAACTTTTAAAGAAGATATGAGAGATAAAGTAGAAGCGAGATCTGCAAGAATAGAAGAGATTGGTTATAAAGAATACCTTTCACAACAAAACAAGGCAAAGGTATAAATTAATGACAACTAAAAATTTGTATAAAGACGCGGGCGTGGATATCAACGAAGGTTCTAAGGCGATAGAACTCATTAAAGGACCAGTTGCAAGTACTCATTCTAAAGCGGTACTCACGGGTTTAGGCAGCTTCGGTGCGCTCTATGATCTAAAGCAAGTTATAAATAGTTACGATGAACCGGTGCTCGTGCAGAGTATAGATGGCGTTGGTACTAAACTTAGTGTTGCTAAGATGATGAATAAGTTTGATACTGTCGGTGAAGATATAGTCAATCACAGTATTAATGATATTTTGGTGATGGGTGCAAGACCCCTTACTTTTCTTGACTACGTAGCGCACGATAAGCTTGATGCTGAATTGATGGCAGATATTGTTAAAGGTATGTGTAAGGCTTGCCGCGAAAATAATATTTCTCTAGTAGGTGGTGAGACAGCTGAGATGCCAGGCACCTATCAAGTAGGCGAGCACGATATAGTTGGTTCTATAACTGGTGTTGTCGAGAAATCGCAAATCATTACTGGTGAAAATGTTAAGCCGGGCGATATTGCTATAGGTATTGCTTCTAGTGGTTTACATACTAACGGTTACTCGCTTGCTCGTAAAATATTATTTACGGATAATAATTATTCAGTGACTGATAAAGTTACAGAGCTTGGCTCTAAGTCAATTGGTGAGATACTTCTAGAACCTCATCGCAGTTACGCTAAACCTGTGCTAGAAATGCTTGATGCTGGCATTACTATTAATGCTATGGCGCATATCACTGGTGGTGGTTTTATTGAAAATATTCCAAGAGTGCTTTCAGAACAAGTATCTATTGAAATAACCAAGGGAACATGGACTGTCCTCCCTATTTATAATTTCATGCAAAAACTTTCTAATGTGCCTGATGAAGAGATGTACAGAGTTTTTAATATGGGCATTGGATTGATTCTTATAATAGATCCGAAGGATAAAGCTAAAGTTGAAACTATACTTGCTAAATATCCTTATGAGTTCTCTCAAATAGGTAAGATTGTCAGTGGTAATAAAAAGGTAATCATCAAATGAAAACAGAATTGAAAATAGATCCTAATAACGTAATTAAAGAAACTAATTATCCAGGTGAGAAACGCTCTGGTAAGGTGAGGGACATCTATGATAATGACGATGGAACCCTTACTATAACTACGACTGATAGATATTCGGCTTTTGATAGAGTACTTGCTTGTGTGCCTTATAAAGGACAAGTTCTAAATCAAGTTAGCTTATGGTGGTTTGACCAATTAAAGGATATAGTTCCTAATCATGTAATTAAGTCTGTAGATCCTAATACTATATTGGTAAAAAAACTTAATGCGCTTCCTATTGAAGTAATTGTTCGTGGTTACATTACTGGTGTGACATCTACGGCGCTTTGGACTAACTATAATAATGGTCAGCGTGATTTTGGTGATTTCACTTTGCCTGAAGGTATGAAGAAGAACCAAAAATTACCTGAACCAGTTTTAACCCCTACTACTAAATCTGATTTAGGAGATAAGAACGTTACTACTAAAGATATAGTAGAGATGGGATTATTAGATGCTGCATTATGGCAGAAGATTTCGGCGATAGCTATTAAGATGTTTAAACGCGGTCAGGAATTGGCTCTTAATAAAGGCTTGATCTTGGTTGATACTAAATATGAGTTTGGTTTAGACGAAAATGGAAACGTTCTTTTAATAGACGAAGTACATACTCCAGATTCATCTCGTTACTGGCAAGCTGATACTTATCAAGAAAGATTTGATAAAGGCGAAGAACAGAAGAATTTTGATAAAGAATTCTTACGTCTCTGGTTCAAAGATCATTGTGATCCTTATAATGATAAAGTTTTGCCGCAAGCTCCAGAAGATATGATCATAGAATTGTCTCGTCGCTATATTGAAATATACGAGCAATTAACAGGAACTGAATTTAAATGCAAGAACTAGAAGCCATTAGTCCTATAGATGGTAGATATAGAGCGAAGGTTGAATCTTTAGCACCTTATTTTAGTGAAGCGGCTTTGATTAAATACAGAGTCAGGGTGGAAATCGAGTATCTGATTGCTTTATCGGCTCAAGGGTCTTTAGGCATTAGAGCTTTAACTAAAGATGAGTTGAAGTTACTAAGATCAATTTATCAAGAATTCTCTATTGCTGATGCTATTAATGTTAAGAACAAAGAATCGGTTATTAATCATGATGTTAAATCAGTTGAATATTTAGTTAAAGAGAAGCTCAGTGCTACTAGCCTTGAGGATTTAAAAGAATGGGTGCATTTTGCTCTTACTTCAGAAGACATTAATAATCTTTCTTATGCTTTGATGATTACGGAAGCTGTGAATGATGTTCTATTACCTGCTATTACTGAACTATATAGAGCTATAGAAAATTTTGCCGTGCAGAATAAGACAGTCGCTATTTTGGCGCGCACTCACGGTCAACCAGCGTCACCAACTAGCTTTGGTAAAGAGTTTAAGGTGTTTTCTGAGCGTCTTAAAAGACAAGCAGAGCAAATCACTTCTTTTAAAATGCTCGCTAAAATAAATGGTGCTACAGGAAACTATAATGCTCATACTATTGCTTTTCCTGAAGTAGATTGGCAAGCTTTTTCTAAAAGCTTTATAGCGAGCCTCAATCCCAGATTAGAAGCTAATCTTTATACTACACAAATTGAATCTCATGACACGCTAGCTGAGATTTCTGATATTTTTGCCAGATTGAATACTATTCTTATTAGCTTTGATCAAGATGTTTGGAGATATATTAGCGATAACTGGTTAGTGCAGAAAGCTAATGATAAAGAAGTTGGTTCGTCAGCGATGCCTCATAAGGTTAATCCTATAGATTTCGAGAATAGTGAAGGTAATCTAGGTTTAGCTAATGCCTTATTTAACTTCTTTAAAAACAAACTCCCTATATCCCGCTTGCAGCGCGACTTAACGGATTCTACAGTACTGAGAAACTTTGGCTTGGCTTTTGCTTATTCATTAATCGCTTATAAATCTACAATGAAAGGTTTAAGTAAGATTACTGTGAGTGAAGCCAAAGTAAAACAATCACTTGAAGAGCATCCTGAGGTTTTAGCTGAAGCTATACAAACAGTAATGCGCCGAGAAGGTATGGAAGTGCCTTATGAAAGACTTAAAGAATTAACTCGTGGCAAGAAAGTTACTCTTGAGGATTTTCGTAAATTTATTGAAGAATTAGATTTAGATGAATCTGTGAAAAATGAATTGCGTAATATTAGTCCAGAGAACTATATAGGTAGAGCTGTAGAGTTAGTAGAATCTGAAAGACCTAAAGTTAACGGTCAAGGTTAGTTTTTGTTACCGTTTAATGTTTTACCTCTAGACATGGCAATGGTTCCCGTGCGCGATACTTCACGAATGCCATATGGTGAAAGGATTTGAATTAGTGAAGATATCTTTTCATTATCACCCACTGCTTCTATAATAATTGAGTCATCAGCCACATCTATAATGCGCGATCTGAATAGCGAAGCTATCTCTATAATCTCGCTGCGATTAGCTTTAGAAGATACTTTAATAAGAGCAAGTTCTCTATCAATAAAATTCTGTTCTGAAAGATTTGTTACTTTAATGGTGTTGATTAGCTTATAGAGTTGTTTTTGGATTTGCTCAACATCAGCAATATCCGTCACTATAATCATTCGGCTCAAACCCTCAGATTCTGAAGGACCAACAGTAATGCTATCTATGTTATAACCACGGCGGCTAAACATCCCTGATATCCTAGCTAGGACACCTGATTCATTTTCCACCACTACTGATAGTACGTTACGCATTTGCTAAAACCGTCTAATAAGAGACTTATAATAGCATTCCCTCTTAATCTAGTATCACGCATGTCTTTGTGTTAAGTTTTTGTTTATAAATGACAATCTTTCTTATTAACAGCAGTATTGATTACTTTGTGTTATAATGATATGTATACAAATAATTTACATATTAACTTTAGTAAGAAGCTAAAGAAGGAGATAAAAAATGAAAAATTTGAAATTGCTAGCTAGTGCTAGTATCGTATGTCTAACGCTAGGGCTTAGCCAAAGTGTACAGGCCGGTCAAGATGAATATAGTTACAAGGAAACTAAAGTAACAACAACTAAGCTTGCTCAGGAACCTAGGAGTGATTATGCTATTCGTAATGATCTTGATAGCAAGATTGATAGTATGAGTGAGCTTGATGATGATATAAATCTAGATGTCTGTGATAGTGTCGTAACTTTATCTGGTACTGTTGATAACTATTCAGAAAAAGATCTTGCTTTAAGAGTGGCTAAAGATATTGATGGTGTTGATTCTGTTGTAGATAGAATTAGAGTAGAGTAATAAGTTATTCCGAAATTCACCAGAATTAGTCATTAAAGGTGGAGCCAAAAGCTTCACCTTTTATTTTTCTATACCATCAACTCTGCTTTGATGTCTGCCACCTTCAAACTTAGTTTCAAGCCAGGCATCAATAATTTGATTGGCGAGTTCTTCATCAGTAAATCTTGCTCCTAATACTAGGACGTTTGCATCATTATGCTGGCGGCTGAGCTTAGCATAATCCACTGAAGTACAAAGTGCTGCTCTAATCCCTTTATGGCGGTTAGCTGCGATGCTCATACCGATGCCGCTACCACAGACTAAAACGCCGCGACAATGATCAGTCAGAACTTGCTCTGCAAGTTTATGAGCATAATCAGGATAGTTTACTGAATCTAGTGAGTCACAGCCTAAATCATTTACTTTAAAACCTTTCTGAATAAGATATTTTTCTACGATTTCTTTTAAATCGTAACCTGCATGGTCTGAAGCTATGACAATGCCTTCTTGCATAGAAGTATTATAGCAATTGCTTTAGCAACTAAGATTCTGCTAGATATTCAAGAGTAATTTTGATAAACAACCACAAACCGTTTTGAGGGCTTTTGACGAAAGCGAGCTGAAGCAGAGCAGGATCATATTTGAGATCCGCAAGAGACGCAGCACGTTAAGTCAGCAAGTATCGAGCGGAAATCGAAAAATGAGCCTGCGATAGCTGAAGCCGCTGGACTGTCAAGCTAGCCCGAAAAATGGTTTGTGGTTGTTATGATTTAAATTGAGAAAACTTTAATTTACGCTTTACTTAAGTAACAAAGACTTAAGCTGTTTAAGTTTTGCTTTAAGCGAAGCGTCAATAACTTTGTTTGCTACCTGTATCTTGATACCAGCAATTAAAGACTCGTCTACTTCGTTATTGATTTCGATAGTTTTATTGAAACACTCTTCCAGCTTAGTTTTGATTTCAGTTAACTCAGTTGGATTTAAAACTTTTGCAGAGCTGATCTTGGCTAAATCTGTATTAGTTTTTTGATAATAGATTTCTTTGTAATTCTCTAAAAGTAACGGAGCTAAATTAATTCTACGTTTAGCTAATAATACTAATAGAGTATTTAAAACTTCTTTTTGGATCTTGTCTTTGAAAACTTGATTGATTACTTTAGCTTTCTCAGGATAACTGTATTTAGGGGAATTTAAGAACTCGGTTAATTCTTTACACTTTTCAAAACTATCTTTGATTAGAATTAAATCTTCAATAACCGTTTCGCCTTCTCTAACTTCAGCAAGAGCTTCAGCGTATTTTTGTGCGATTAAATTGTCTTTTTGGTTTTGCATTATTTCATCTCTGCTAAATCTTGCTTAACTCTGTTCTTGATTAAGTCGTCTATCTCTCCCTGTTTGGTTTTTAGGGCTTTTTCAGTTTCTGCTATAGCTGCGTGAGCTATTTCTTTTCTGATACTTTCTATCGCTAAAACTTTCTGCATCTCGATTTCTTTAGTAGCGCTATGGTTGATCTTATCGATTTCAATCTTAGCTTCTTCCATTACTTTATATCTTAGCTTCTCAGCCATTTCTTTGGCGTTACTAACTATTCTTACTGATTCAGCTTTTGCTTCAGCAATTTGTTGCTCTAATTCAGTTAGTTTGATTTGTGCCAGATCTCTAGCTTCTTTAGCTAAAGAAATCTCTCTTTCTAATTCTTGTTTACGTTGGTTCTTAGACTGGGGTAACATTTTCCCAAGTAAATAAACGATGGCAATAAGTGCAACTGTAAAGTTAATTACATTACTTTCTAATATAAGTTTTACTATATTTGTTTCTTCGTGCATTAAGATCTAATTGCCTCTCTAGTTTTAGGTTTCTGAGTCTCTGTTACTATTTTATCTACTGCAACAGTTACTACTTCATTGATTAAAGAATCTATATTAGTTCTGATTTTGTCAGTCTCTTGATTTAGTGACTCTAAATTAGCGCTGATGTTTTCTTGTAGCTTTAACTTGTGTTCGTCTAAGAATTTTTGTTTATTGTTATTTGCTGCAGCTAATGAATCTGAAACTATTTGATGAGCTTCATGCCTAGCTTGAGTTAATAAATCGCTTGGGTTCTTGCTGTTAATATCATTTTCGATTTGTTGTTGCAAAGATTTACTTGCAAGTAGGTTTTCTGCAATAAAGCCCTCACGTTTATTTATGACCCTGGCTATAGGATCAAAGAAACAGAGCTTCATAATACCTAAGAAAGCAATGAAGCTAAGTGTGAATAATACTGCTGTGAAATCTAATGAAACCATAATAAGTAGTGGTGTCTGAGTGGCTGGGTGCTGGGACTTGATTAACTCAGTCTCTCAGGCACCCGCTCGCCCAGTCACTTAATTAACCTATTTTTCCGAATAATAAGAACGAAACTAACCATGCAAGGATACCGAGTGCCTCAGACATACCTGCAAATATGATTGCGTTTGTGAATAAAGATCCAGTGTGCTCAGGTTGTCTTGCAGCGCCTTCAAGCATTTTTGCTGCTACGTTTCCTACTCCAATTGCAGGTCCAGTAACGCCTAAAGCAGCTAAACCAGAACCTATTGCAAAACCTAATGTATCTAATCCTTCCATTTAATAAATTTCTCCTCGTTGCGATTATATCAAAGAAGCTATAAATTGAAAGTCTTTTTCTGGGGTCTTAACCAAATCCTAACTTTAGTTTTGTTAGATATATTCATGAATTCATTTGACCAACAAGGATTAGCTTCACCGTTTAAAATGCAAGGTTATGGTAGTTTTCCCGTAGCTCCTGGATTACCTGATGCTAAACAACTACATGGACATGTTTCAACAAGTGGAGGCGTCTCAGGGACTAGCTTTGGCGATACTATTTCGCAAATGCTTAATAAAGCCAATGCAGCTATGGGAACCCCAGAGAGATTAAGTATTGAAGCTGTACAAACTGGTAAGGTTGATATACACGAAGTTATGATTGCTCTCGGTAAATCTGAGGTTGCTTTTAAGTTAATCACATCTGTGAGTCAAAAAATTGTAGGAGCATTCGAGAAATTAAGCAGTATGCAAGTGTAATCTTACATAAGTAAGACTTCTTGAAATTTCGTTGTTTGTTTCTATTAATATGAGTTCATTAGGATAAGTGAGGGAATAAAATCCCTATGCTTGGACAGGGAGCTGGAGAATAAGCACGTAAATTATGGCAGGAGAAGTTACTACCGGACAAGATTTGGATATCGGAATAGGTAATACTACTGGCCCGAAAGCTTCTGGAGTTCAAGGTTTTTTTCAAGATATTTTTACTGATCCACAAAAACGCATTTATGCATTTGTTGGTATTGCGGTAGTCCTAGCGCTTTTTGGTTATCTAATGTTTGCTGCACCGAAATCGGCTGACGAAAACCAAGGTAAATTAGTACCGCTAGTTCAAGAAATAGATCAAGCCCGTGCTTTTGAAATAGTAGCGAAACTTAAGTCAGTTAACATCGATGCTAAAGTCGGTCCTGGTGAGAGACCTGGAGATTATTCAGTACAAGTTTACGAAAAAGCAGTAGAAAGTTCTTACTTAGCTCTTGCTAGAACGAATTTATTACAAGACGATGACTATGGTTTATTTGATCAAAACGACTGGGCATCGAGTGACTACGATAAGCGCATTAAACTTACGCGCGCTATTAATGGTGATCTTTCTAGGATCATTTCTCGTATGGATGGACTTAAATCTGCAATAGTCAGGGTTAATATTCCTGAACAGCAGATATTCACTGAATTGCAGTCAGCAACTACTGCAACAGTACAGGTGGAGCTATTAAACGAAGCTGAAGAATTAAGCAAATCGCAAGTGAAGAGCATAGTTAATTTACTTAGAGGTTATGTGCCGAATTTAGACAAGGATAAAATTTCTGTTGTTGATACTCAAGGACGTAACTATAGTCTTTTTAAAGATGAAGAAGAGTCTGATACTGAAAACTATATTGATGAAGTTGAAAGAGTTAACAAGCTAATTAAAGATCGTGTTGCTAAATATTTAGATGTGGTACTTGGTTCTAAAAACTATGAAGTGAGTATCAGTGCTGCTGTGAGTCGCGAGAAAGTTCAACAACAAGAAACTACTTATAAAGAAGGTGCTGTTGGTTCACGTCACACTGATTCAGAAGTTTTAGTAGCTGGTTCTAATCCTAATGTAGCTGGACCTGGAGCTTCAGGTACTAGTAAGGATTACAGTTCTCAATCTAGCAATGAAACTTTATTACCAAGCTTTGAGCAAAAACAAGTTACTTATTTGCCAGGTAAGATCACTAAGGTTACTGTTGCACTTGCTGTAGACAAGACCGTGCCAACAATGATTTCTCTATCTCAGTTACGTGAGAGCGTTGCTGCAGTTATTGGTCCTGAAGCTACAGCTGAAGATGTGAAGCTGACTATCATTGATATGAATGCTCTTAATGCTGAAGCTAGTGCGGGAGCTGCTGCTAAACCAAGTTTCATACAAACGGTAACTAATTTCTTCCGTGGTGGAGTGTGGAGCGTAGTCATGAAGATCTTTACGGTAGTTGCAATTATAATTGCTTTACTACTAGTAGCAATCATCAGCCTTAACTTCTTAAGTGTCGCTGCTAATAAAAATTACACTAATGAGATTGATCCAAGTTTAGGTAATGAGTTTGATCAAGTACTGAATGATGAGATTGGTGGAGCTGATTACGGTGAAGCTGAAGCTTTAGCTCAGCAAGAAGCCCTCCTAAAAGAAATGATGGGTGAATCGTTTGAACCAACTCCTATTGCCAAGGGTGAAGCTAAGTCTTACTCTAACGATAGTCCAGCAGAGAGCGACGATAAAATGCAATTCGATAATCTTTTAAATAATTTTCAATCTGTAGCTAACAATAAGCCAGATATTATGGCTCGTAAAATCCAAATGTGGTTGGAGGAAGATAGCTAAGGAGAGGGCAATGAAATTAGAGAGAAAACTTAAATCACTAGCATTAATTTTAAGATCTTTACCGCCTTCTACACAGAAAGCTATATTTGAGCAGCTTCCTTTGCCTTTGGTGCAACGTATTAGTGACGTGGATCTCACTATTGATGAGACTTTATCGCAGGAAGATTGGGATTACTTTGCGCAATCTTGGCCAGAGTTTTATAAATTGATCGACAATGTAAGACATGAATCTAAACTATTAAAAAGTACTCAATATTTAGAGACTGAAAGATCCAGAGTAAAAGAATATATAGAATATCGTTTGAACAAACGTCGTAATCGTCCTAATCTATCTCATGCAATAGCTAGGATTGTTGATGAAGTTGTGCTGGAGTTGAAATAGTGCTTATTAAGCGTAAAGTTTTGAAGTCCATATATGGTGATGATTACGCATTGCCGGAGCTTAAACCTTTACAGAAATTCAATGCTAATGAAGAGCGCCCTTTAAAGAATACTGCTCCTGATCCAGCACTGAATGTAGATGAGCTTGCAGAAGAAAGAATCAAAGAACGTGTAGAAGAACTTTATGCTCGTAAAGAAGCCGAAGTCGCTGAGATAGAAAGACAAGCGCAAGTTGATATCCAAAAAGCTATTAATGATTCTAAAATACTTGCTCAACAAATTCTTGATGATGCGCAATTGCAAGCAACTACTCTTAGGGAGCAGATCCTAGCTCAAGCCGAGCTTGAGAAAAAAAATATTGAGAACTTAGCTAGCGCAGAAAAACTTCGTGCTTTTAACGAAGGAATGACAAAGGCTGATGCTTATATCTCTGATTTGATGAGAATACTGAGTAGTTTTAATTCTGCTAAGCAAGAAATTTTACTTGATGTTAAAGAAGAGATAGCTGGTTTGGCGATTCATGTTGCTAAACAAATTTTAGAAAGAGAAGTATTTGTAAATCCTCAATTTTTAGAGGAGCAAATTCTTAAAGCCGTAAACCTTGTGGCAGGACCTAGAGGTGGTGTTATTCAAGTGTTTTTAAACCCTATAGATCAAGAAAAATCTGCTTATCTAGAGGCGAATTTGGCTAAATTGCTGGACGAGTCAATCAAGTTAATATTCTTAAAGGATGAGAATATAGATCCTGGTTCTTGCGTTATTAACACAGCGGGAGGTCGTTTAGATCTGAGTTTTTCTTCGCAAATTGAGTTAATAAAAGTTGCCTTCGAAAAGTATTTAGGGCATAAAATTGAAGAGATCCCGGAGCCGGGACTCGATCAAATTGAGGCGGAAACTATTATGCCACGAGATCAGAGTGAAATCATAGAAAGCAAGCTGGGCCACATTTCTGAGCCTTCTGATGAAGAGTTAGAGTTGATTGAAGCTGAAGCCGATGAGTTTGCAGAGATTATGCTTGATGAGGATTTGGATACCTTATTGAGTGAAGTATTAAGTAATGACGGAGCTGATGTTAAAGATGATTCATCTGTAAAAATTGATGATGATTTGCCACTTTCGGAAATTGAAGAGGAAAATTATAATAATGATAAGGAGGAAATAACCTTGCGTTACGAAGAGAATGATGAATTAAAACTAGATGATGAAAAAGATGATTTAGCTGATGATGATGAATCTTTTGATTTAGATGATGAAGATTACGAAGACCTTGCAGAAGTCGATGATGATGAAAACTTCGATGATTCTGATGAAGGTGATGGTAGATTTCCTGAGTATTAGAAGACTTGCGTAACAGTTTCTACTATATCTGGCACTTCCGCTAATAAAGCGCGTTCTACGCCCATCTTCATGGTCATTAGTGCGCTAGGACAGGTGCCACACGCTCCAACCATTCTGAGGCGCACATCAGTACCCACTAAATCTACAAACTCTATATTACCGCCATCAGAAACCAATGCTGGTCTGATTTTATCTAAGACTGCTTCTATGCGTGAGCGAGTGTCTCCAGAATTTTGATTGCGAGTTTCTATTTCAGCAGGTTTGTTAGCTTCTGCCCAATCACGCATCTCATCAATAGAGGTTTTGATGATGTTCTTGATTTCAAGGTGAATGTCTTTCCAGTTGATATGCTCTTCTTTGTCGACGGTGACAAAATTAGACATGATAAATACTTTAGTGATACCAGTAATGCCAAAAAGTTTTTCAGCTAATTTATTACCGGCTTCCTGAGCTTCTCTGACATTTAAGTAGCTTAGAGATTTAGGATAAGGGAAAAGCGTTTCGCTTGATATAAATTTAAGCGAATTAGGATTGGGTGTGTATTCGGCGCGAACTGTGACTTCAAGGGAGTTGGTCATATATAGTAATTTTAGCATTTTATAGAGATCTGAAATGCAATATGTATTTCGCCCGAAGGGCAAAATACATATTCGATACTTCCCTTGTGTTGCAAGGAAACTAGGGCTTTTCTGGATAATATATACATTAACTTCTAAAAAATATATACTTTAGTTTCTGGGAATAATATACTATAATATCTATAAAATATTCTATTATGGCAAGGAAGATTATCGAGATCGAACAAGAAGCTAAGGCTTGGCTTAAAAATCAACTTAAGCATGAGCAGTTTGTTTTTGCTAAGAGTGATTTAGATAGGAGTATCTATCTTTATCTAGAACAAAAACAACTTCTTGCAGAGTTGAATAAACAATATGTTTTTATTAAATCTGATAGTGAGTTTGCTATAGATGCATTTAAAAACAATTTATGGATTCTACTTTTGCAGTTTCTTAATTTAGCTTTTGACGAAGCTTGGTATTTTAATGGATACTATGCTTATCAATTTGCTGTAGAAAATTTTAGTAATAAAGAAAGCCAAATTACAGTTTTGACTAGAAACAAGTCTAATACTATGATTGAGCTGCCTGCTGATATAAAAATTATTGCTACCTATGATAAAGATTATGATGATAAACCTTTACAGGTAAAAAAATTCTTTAATGTTAAATACTATGAACTTAAACCTGAATTGTTGATAATTAAATCTACTGAAAATGAATATAGAACATATAAAAACGAAATAGTTGCTCTCCTTAAATCTAATACTCGTGATGAAGAATTTATACTAAAGTATTTTCAGAATCATAGTCAGCCGGTGCTTTTAGCACGTTTAATTGGTGCATTAAAAGCTCTTGATGATTTTGGTTTAAGAATAGAACTTGAAAAACAGCTAAAGCTCTCTGAAGCGAAGGTTAGTATCAAAAACCCTTTTGGAGAAGTAACTTTATCAGAAAGTAGAGAGAGACCAGTTTACCTAAATAGACTTGAGTTATCAATGCAAAAAGCCATCGATACTTTAGCTAATATATCCAAACCTAAACGTCTCAGTAAAAAATTAGGTATAAAAGATTTGGAAAAAATAGTTACTGAAGATACTTATCATAGTTTGACTATAGAAGGTTATACCGTGACAAGAGCACTTATAGAGTATCTGAAAGATGAGAGTCATACTGTCCAAGATGAAAAGTTTGCTACAGATTTAAAAAATCAGCTTGCTGCTAAAGGTTTTATGAATGCCCTGGCATATATAAAAGAGTTAAATAAGCAAACATATACTATAACCGAGCAAGTCAGTTCTAAGCTTTTTCAAGAACTATGGAAGCCTTCTGTTAATGCTAATCTGATCAAATCAAATTTAGATATTTATCGCAAACATATGGTTGCCATCAAAGGTGCTCAATATGTACCTCCTAGCCACGACAAAGTTCCTTTTATGATAGATGAAGTTTTTGATTATGCACGTAAAATTACTAATGGTTTTGAACTTGGTATTTTTCTACATTTCTTTTATGTTGGCGTGCACCCTCACTCCGACGGTAATGGACGAATTTCACGTTTTCTTCTGAACTTAGCGTTTATTCAGGATAAATATAAATGGTTAACTATACCGTCTGAAGATAGGAAAAATTACTTTGCTGCTCTAGAACGCTCTCAACTAGAGGATGATATAAATTATTTTGCTGAGTATATAAGAAGTAAGTATTAGTAACCCATGTCAAAGAAGAAAACGTTTCCTAGACTTCCGGTACCAAAGTTCCAAGTAGTGCTGCTTGCTATACCAGCATAGCTATTACCACTTGTATCGTCAAAAGCAGTTGCATCTATGTATATATAGTAATTTGTTGATGCCGTAAGATTTGATGGAGGGTTAATGGTTATTGTCGTAGTACCATTTCCAGTTACTGCTCCTGAAGTCACGTCTATAGTTTGTACTGTGCTGTTATCAGAAACTTTTTTGATGGTAATATTTCCGGTTTGTATATCTATAGCTTTGCTGAAAACTATTACTAGATTAGTATCCGGTGATATCCCTGTTGCATTATCTGCTGGCGTGAAACTAGATACTGTAGGAGGTGTTAATGGTCCTTCTTCTCCACTTGAAGAGGGGGTATAGAAGGTGCTACTAGAGTTTTGGTTATTGTATTCGGTAAGAGCCCATGCCGCGCTTCTTGTTGTATTCGCTATTCTTACTTCATCAATCCTTCCATTAAATACATAGCCTGCATTCAGACCTCCAATACCAGCTTTTTCTGTATTACTTCCGACGGAGCCTCCGCTTGAGCTTTGAGACTGTTGAACGCCATTTATATACATATACTTACCACTACCGCTGTTAACTGCAACAACGTAGTACCAGGTTGCAGTTGATAAAGTGCTATTACTGTTGATGATAGTCCCCCCCCAGTTATTACCAGTTAAAAATCTTGTATGGTTCCCACTCTCTACATCTACCTTATAGATACTTTCTTTGCCGAAAGGTACTCCATAACCACTTAATGAATCAGCATTCATCCAGAAGCTTTCTGTCATAGAGCTGAATCCTTCTAACGATGCATTATCACCTAAATCAATGTAATCATTACTTCCATCAAAATCAAGGGCATAACCAGCTTTGCCTGCTACTCTTGAAGCTATACCACCATAGCTAGTACCATCAGCTGAAGTAGAAGTAGAGTTTGGCATGGTGCCACTGTTACTATTTAAGTGCCATACTCCTACAAAACCATTAGTCCAAACATTATTTCTGCCGTATGTCGCACTGGTACTAGGTTCTGAAGCACTTGAGTTACCATAGTAAAGATACCAATCGGAATTGGAAGTGCTAGGCAAAGTATCTGCTTTAAACCATAGTTCTCCGGTTTTCGATCCAGTACTAATTTCAACTACTTCTCTTGGAAGTTCTGTTTCTCCATCAGAATTGGTTACACGAATATCCCCGCCATCTGCTTTAACGCTAGCAAAAAACGAATCAGGTAAATCATCTAAATTAACGTAGACAGGGAAGTTGGTTTCAGTACTGCTAACCTTACTATCATCGATAGTAATTTTTTGGCGATATAACCAGTTACCGTTGTACCAAGCCATAGCAGTTGTGAAGTTCCAGGTTGTAGTATCTGCAATACCAGCATAACTGTTGCCAGCTGTGTCTTTGACTGCTCCACTAGCTATTTGTACATAATAGTCTGTGCTGCCACTTAAAGTTACACTTGGATCTATTGTTATACTGGTGGTTCCATTACCTGTAACCTGCCCGCCACTAATAGAAATAGTTTCTACGGTGGAGTTGTCTGATGCTTTTTTAATTGTAATATTGCCTGTTTGTATGTCTATCGTTTCACTAAATGTTATGGTGAAGTTTGCTGTTCTCGATGCACTGCTTGCTCCATCTGCTGGCGAGAAGCTAGAAACTGTAGGAGCGGTGCTATCTGCAAATGTTGTTTCTGCTGATCCTACTGAATAAAAAGTGCTAGGAGAGTTTTGGTTATTGTAGCTAGTACTATGCCATTCTGCGGCGTGAGCGGTACCGGAGACTCTTGCCTCGTCTATTCTACCGTCGAAGTAATTTTCAAAGCTTGTATAGGTGCGTGCTCCTATAGTAAGAGCTGTAGTTGTTGCATCCATACTTCCATGTGATCCACTTGTAGTACCACTTCCAGCTAAGGATCCGTCTTTATAAAACTCAAAACTATTACTTCTCCTAATAAACACTAAGTAATGCCAAGATGTATCACTTAGTATATTTGATAAATCTTTCCATACTGCTGATCCTCCACTCCAGTAAGCGACTCTAACTCCAGTGCCAGAAGGTTCTGTTCTAAATTCAAACTGTCTTCCTCCAGTACTGTCTTTTGCCATAACTATTTGTGTTGCTCCTGTGTTATCAGTTTTAGCCCAAGCTGAGTATTCAAAGTTGCCGGTACCAAAGTCTACAAGAGAGGTGTCTCCCATGGAAATATACTCTGCACTTCCATCTAGATCTATTGTGTTACCAATTTTACCCGTGACAGGATCTTCTCCTGATAAATTAGTCGGCGTTCCATTTAATGCGCTAGAAGTAGAATCAAGAATGGAACCAGCTCCACCGTCTGGATCTTCATTTATATGCCATACACCGATATAGCTATTAACCCAAACTTTATTTTTCCCATAAGTTGCGCTAGCAGATGGTTCTGTGGCATCTCCATTACCATAATAAATATAGAAATCTGTATCTGTTGTACCTGATAAAGTACCGTTCGCTACAAACCATAATTCACCAGTATTCGCTGTTCTGGATATCGCAACTATCTCTCGAGCTACTTCAGAACTACCATCTGATTTGGTTACGCGAATATCGGCACCAGTGCTCATTACGTCGTCAAAGAAAGTATCTGGTAAGTCATCTAAATTTACATAAACAGGGAAGTTCGTTAAGTCCGCATCCACGTAATCTGCATCAACAGTAATCTTGATGCGTTTACTCCACCCAGAGTTATACCAAGCGTTAGTTGTAAAATTCCAAGTAGTAGTATCAGAAATTCCTGCATAAGAATTACCAGCAGTATCATCAACAGCTGTTGCATCTATTTGTACGTAATAGCCCGTGCTAGCAGCAAAAGTTATACTAGGGTTAATAGTTATCGTAGTTGTACCATTACCAGTTACTTGCCCTCCTGTTATTGAAATGGTTTCTACGGTGGAGTTGTCGGCAGATTTTTTGATAGTAATATTACCCGTTTGAATATCAATTGTTTCACTGAATACTATTGTTAAATTGTCATTAGCACCAACTACAGTGGCTCCATCAGTCGGTGAGAAGCTAGAGACCGTCGGTGCTGTGCTGTCTGGTCCGCCACTCTCTTCTGCACTTACTGTGTAGAAAGTAGAAGGAGAGTTTTGGTTGTCGTACTCAGTCTTAATCCAAGCTGCAGAGAAGGTTCCGTTAGATATGTGAACTTCATCAAATGTAGCTGCCGCATAATAAGACATCCAGTTAACGTTGCTATAACCAACATACAGACTTTCACTGCTACCACCAAGATTTGCACCAACATTGCCGTATGACAATGATTGGGCTACACCATCTATATAGAATTTGAATCTTCCACTGTTGCCGCTAGCTGTTCCATCAAATACTGCTACTAAGTAATGCCAGTTTGTATTATTAGAAACACTAACTGTGCTGTAGCTATAGGCATTATCTACGGTTGATTGATAGTAAGAAGAGTCGTTAAATATATCGATAACAGATGAAGATGAACCTTTATTGAAGATAGGAGTAACACTCCAAGTACCAGCACGTTTAAACCAAGCAGAAAAACTTCCTTTAGGTCTAGTGTCGACAGCCGTGATGTTGCCGTAATCCAGGTAATCGTTTGATCCATCTAAGTCAACACCGTTACCAATCTGTCCGGCAACCTTATCTGAGGAGTCCATAGTTCCTTTACTTTTAGCATCATTGTTTTTAGAAGTACTATCTTGAAACTCACTGTCAGAATCATTGCTAGTAGGCGTTTCAGTAAAGTGAGATACTGCCTGGTAGTTAGATTTCCAGGTGGAAGTACTATTGGTCTCTGACGCTGATGAATAGCCATAATAAACATAGAAATCACCGTTAACCGAATTATATAAATTAGGAGCTTTGAACCAAATAGTACCAGTTTGTGATGCAGCATTGAAAGACTCTAATTCTCTAGAAAGTTTAGTGCCATTACCAGTAAAATCCGTTATCACGATATCTGATCCATCTGCTTTGGCATGAGTAAATAAGCCACTATTAAGATTGGCAAGATTAATCATCACTGGAAAATCTGCCAAATCTCCATTAACTTTAGAATGTAGTACTTTAACCTTTTGACGATAAGCCCAGTTCGCGTTATACCAATTTACGGTACCATCCCAAGTAGTAAAGCTCCAAGCCGTAGTACTTGATATACCAGTGTATGAATTTCCAGAGGTATCTTTAAAAGCTCCGCTATCAACAAGCACATACATTTCCACTCCGGCTGTTAGTCCATTACTGGGATTAATTGTGATCTGTGTTGTTCCATTGCCTGTAACTTTAGCTGAGTTTACTGCGATAGTTTCAATGATTGCGTTGTTTGAAGTTCTTTTAATCGTGATGTTTCCAGTTTGTATATCAATTGCCTCGCTAAAGTCCATAACTAGGTTGACAGTTGTGATTACTTTTACTGAGTTGTCAGTTGGAGTTACGCTGCTAAGTGTTGGAGCTGTTACATCAGGTACGGTAAAATTCCAGCTAGTGTTTCCTGAGATGCCGTCATAGTAAGACATCCATGATTCATCAGTAAAGAAGGAAGTATCTATGTTTACGTAGTAAGAAGTTCCTTCAACGAAATTAGAATTAGGGTTAAGGGTGATAGTTGTACTGTATGATCCGCTAACTTGACTATCCCATGAGCTGAAGCTTTCAAATAAAGTACCGTCATTCTTGTATATGTAAATAGTTCCGCTATAGGCAATAACGTTATATGGAAATGTTAATTGTAAGTTTTGAGTAGTTGTAACGTTTGTAGCATTGTCAGCTGGACTTAGGGTGTCGTGAGTAAAAGCTAAAATTTTGTTGCTAAAGCCTATGCTTACTATTATTAATACGGCCAATAATGCTAATTTCAGCTTAGGTTTTTTGTTTCCGAAAAACATTAATTTTGTTGTGATTAAGTACCCTTATATTATTTACTAAGTTCTATCATCTGTCCTAGTTTATTTGCCGTACATTAAGATAAATGCGCAATGTGGATGCTGTACTTCAGGGGGACCTAAAATTGAAAGTAGATGAAATTGCCGTTTGCACATTTATAGAAGAATAGTATGAGAATGATGCTAAAAACATAGACTATCCATCTGATTGATTTAGCCATTAATGTTTCTTGTATGAATAGAGGCATCAATCTATCTTGAAAATATTCGATTGTAAATAAAATTAAAACAAGAATTAATGCCAAGTAAATATTGAATGACCAGCTGTTATGAATCAGTTGATTTATTTGATCAAAATGTGTGATTTGTTGATAAATTGATGGAGAGCTATTTCTGAAAATATTTCGAATAATATCTTGGACATTTTGTAGCGAATCGCCCCTAAAGAGTATCCATGAAAAAGTTACGATATGAAAGGTTATAAAAACAGCAATAGGCTTGAAAATATTTTGTAGCTTTGAAATCTTAAATACCTTAGAACATGCATAGTAAATAAAGTAGGCTATCAAGTGGTAGACTCCCCAAAGTACGTAAGTCCATTTGGCTCCATGCCAAAGACCGCTGGTTAAAAATACGATTGATATAGCAAGAATTCTTTTGTCTTTCAATGGCATATAAATGTAATCTTTAAACCATGTAGTAAGTGAGATATGCCATCTTCTCCAAAACTCTTGAATTGATGATGAGAAGTAAGGTTTATCAAAGTTTTTCATGAGATTTATGCCAAACAGTTTAGCTGAGCCAATGGCAATATTTGAGTAACCCGAGAAATCACAGTAAATTTGAATGCCAAAGAAATATGTTGCCAAGATTAAGGTGAGACTAATTTGATTATTAGGATCAATGTAAGCATTTTCTACTATTTTTGATAAGTAGTCTGCAATAACTATCTTCTTGAAAAATCCCCAGAGTATTTCTCGTAACCCTTCTCTAAACAGCGTTTCATTGAATTCAACTTTTTGAACTAATTGTGGAATTAGATGCTTTGCTCTTTCTATTGGACCTGCTACCAGTTGCGGGAAGAACGATACATAAAGTGCAAAGATCCCGAGGTGCTTTTCTGCTGGGATTCTGGATTTGTAGACATCAATGACGTAACCAAGAGTTTGAAAAGTATAGAAGGATATCCCGACAGGTAACAATAGTTTTAGTAGAGGTACATGATATAAAATGTTTAGATGATCAAGAACATAGTTTGTGCTGTTTGCAAATAAATTAAAGTATTTAAAAGTAAAAAGTAAGGATAGGTTAGTAAATAAGCTAAGAGCAAGGAAGATTATTCTTTCTTGTTTACTTTTACTTTCTTCCATTTTTATTGCTACATAGTAGTCAACTAAAATGGTTAATAGCATTAGTAATGAATACTTTATGCTCCAGCAAGCATAGAAATAGTAACTTGCGCTTAATAGTAATATCCATCTATATTTGTGTTCAAGCTTATAAAAGATTATAATAATCAATGTCAAGAAGAAAGGATATTGGACATCAGTGAAGCTCATGCTTAAAGGTAATGGTAGCTGGAAAATAACTGGCGAGCTACTGGTCTTTTTATTTATTTTCTCATTTGCAAGTCTAGCTTTTTATCATTGCTATTTCAAAAAACGTTTCTCTGAGAGTTTTTGCTATATAAGAGAGCTAAACTTAAATCAAGCATTGCCGGATTCGGAGATAGTTTTTCTTGGAGATTCACACACTTGTTCTGCAGTTGATACAAGTTTAATTCCTAGGTCATTAAACTATTCTGCTCCTAGTGAAAGGTACGTGCATACTTACTATAAACTAAAGCATCTTTTAGAATTAAAGCCTAATATTAAAACAGTCGTTCTTCAATATGATTGGAATAATGTTGTGCGAGGACATTCAGAGTGGGATCAATTATATTTCTGGAAGGATTTGATTGATTCTAGCGAATTAGATAAAGAAGCCAATACAATTCTTTACTATCAGTTTGTTTATAAAATAATGGGAGTCATTGCTCCATATACTTCTAACTTATTTAGATTTTTTGAGAATGATAAAAACAGAACTAGATCTTTTCCTGAGAAGCTTAATGTTGCCAAAGAAGGCTATGATCATCTTACTGAATCTAAGTTAGAAAGAACTGTATTTTGGCATTTTAGAGACAATACTAAAAAAGCTAAGATTAATGAACTTAATAAAAAATATTTATTTAAAATACTAACTTTATTAAATGAGCGTCAAATTGATATTTATTTGATAAAGTTTCCATTGACGAATTTTTATTACAAAGCCTCTGAACCACTTATGGATATTGTTGCCTATGAAGATATCCTTTCATCATTAATGAAACGATATCAGAATATCAAGTTGATTGATTACTCTTATTTATTTGCTAATGAATTCTGTACCGGTTTTAATTGCATGTATTTTTATGATTTCGATCATCTCAATGTTGATGGAGCTAGAAAAGTTTCTGGCTTGCTTGCTAAAGAACTGTCCGTTATTGATTCTTAATCCAGATACAGTTGTTTCCATTATTTATTTTAATCAAGTGATAGTTATTGAAAATATAATCACGCGTTGCTAGAGGAAGTTTAAAAATTTCCTGTGGGTATGCCGCGATAACTAAGGTATTTTGTTTCTTCATCTCATTTATCAAATAAGGCCCGTTTATGTCGAATCCTGCTTGTTTGCTGATGTAGCTACTGATACTAGTCCAATAAAAGCGGGAGTCTGCATTGAAAACATTTCCACCACAGTCACTCCATAGGGTTGTGATTGTCTCTGATCTCGGTACTCTTGTTAAGATCCAGTTTATATTGTTCTGAGTTTCTATAAATTTCGTTTCCTTTGTTTTTGGATAAGTTAGCCAGTTCTCCATTGCTGTTCCAAAACAAATACATAAAACTAATAAAACAATTACCCAATTTGTGTATATTGTTTTATTGTGAATCAGAGTTTTGAGCAAAATATGATTCAAGCTAATAGCTACAATTATAGAAACAAAAGGTAGAAAGCTTAGACAGTTGTGCGGATAAAGCCCATTGAAAGCTCCGTATAGTCCCAGTGTAATGCATAACAACATTAATGTCATTGGACGTGATTTTAAGCTGATGAAATTTAGGCCTAATAAAAACCAAAAACTTAAAATTGAATCTAAAGTGAGAAAAGCATAGAGATGTAATCCTCTTGCAGTTTCTATTGCACCGTTATTGTTGATACAACCTAAGTTAAAGATTGTCGTATAGTAGATTAGTTCTGTTAATGTATTTTGAGTATAAAAGTAACTGCAAATTATCATAATCACAGTAAAAAAACCTAGTCCTAAAAACAATAGACCTTTCATTGTCTTTTTATTGCGTGAGTAGATGGAATCGATCAAAGCAAAACCAATAAGAATAAGATCATAGGCTAAGGCTTTGAAATTGAATCCAATTGCGATACCAAGAGCAGCACCGCATAAATACATTAGCCATGCTTGATCTGTTTTATAGAATTTAATAAATAAATAGAAGCCTAAGAGCCAGAAGAAATTTTGTATCAAATCAGGTCTGATTTCTATTGCTGCTTTTTGGATTATGTCCCAGCTAAAAAATATTGCAACTGAATAAATTGCAACAAGCTTGGATTGATTTATTTCTTGAGCAATTAGAAAAATTACAATTGCAATTAATATTGTGAAAATTAAGCTGATTAAGCGTAGTAATAAAAGATTTTCAAAACTCGTTGATAGATTGGAAAATATAAGCCCGTTAATCAAGGCATATAGAGGTCCATGATGCTCAAAAAAATCCTTATAAAGTAGAAGTCCTTGACTAAGATTCCAGGCTATATGTGAGTGCTGTATTTCATCATTAGCAAAAAATCTGCTAGTAGTCTGTCCGTATAGTGCATAAATATTATTTATGATCAGCGCTATCGGTATTAAGCTAAGAAGGATTGATTTGAGATTATTCTTGTTAAATATCTTTATCAAGCTCGCTCCTTATGCATCTAAATCCAATATGATCAGTTGCTGATCCAGCTTCCATTTCAAGGCTGATATTTGGATCGAAGCCACGACAATGCTCGCCACATAAATATGATCCACCTTTGATAAGTGTTTTACTCTTAGTTCCAGTCACCCATTCCCAAACATTTCCACCCATATCGTAAAGTCCATATTTATTCGTTGGAAATTTTTTAATTGGAGCTATTCCTGCATAACCATCTTCGTTACTATCATTTTGCGGAAACTCTCCTTGGAAAATATTGACAAGCCATTTGCCGTTTTCGTATATTTTTATGTCTCCTGCTGCTAGTTCCCATTCATCCTCTGTCGGCAAACGTTTTCTCTGAGCTTGACAGTATCTCTGTGCATCATTGTAGGATACCTGTACAACTGGATTATATGGTGTTTTCTGAATGTTAGATTCCGCTCCCTGTGGGTGTTTCCATTCTGCCCCAGGTACAAATTTCCACCATTGTCTGTAATCTTCTAAGTTAGTTATTGTTTTATTTGGTCTGAAAACCAAAGATCCAGGACAAGGTGCTTTAAGTAGTTCGGCTTCGGTTTTGTATTTTACTGATTTAGCCCATTCATTAAATTCATAGTTAGTAACTTCATGTTCGTCAATCCAGAACTTGCCTGCGCTTATCCATTTCATTTCGAATGGTGCAAGTTTATTGAGTTGTAGTTTATGTTCCTTTGGCAAGTGTTTGGAAAGTTTTTTTATAATTTGATCAAACTCGGGTCTATTTGCAAGATTATTTTTTTCGTTTGGATCATTCTTTAAGTTATAAAGTTCTTCTGCACCATTTACATATTGAATATATTTCCAGTTGTCGAGAGTAACAGCGTAGTTTCTGTATCCATTGGTGCTTATAGATGGATAACTCCAAGTCCTTTGTGGATTTTTGATTAGAGGTACAAGACTATGTCCATCTAATTTTGATGTTTTATCAAGATGGCAAAGCTCTATTAATGTAGGATAAAGATCTAGTAGGTTAACTTGTGCTGAACATGTCTCACCATGAGTGACTCCTGGTATATAGATCATTAGTGGGATCTTTAAAACTTCATCCCAGAGAGTTTTTTTCTTTAATGTGGATTTGCTTCCTAAGTGATAACCATGATCGCTCCAGAAAATTATAATAGTGTTTTTTGCAGAAGGACTATTCTCTACTGCTGTCACTATTTCACCCAATTTAGCATCCATAAAAGATACTGATGCAAGATAGGCTTGTATGGCTTCTTTTAGCTTATTGTTAGTTTTTAATATATTGTAGCTTTCTACTCCATCAGCCATGATAGCTTTTGCAATTTGAGGAGTGTTGGCTAGTTTATTTTCCGTGTCAGGAATCTTTATATCATTTAATGGATATATATCAAAATACTTTTTAGGTACAACCCAGGCTGTATGAGGTTTACGCAAGCCAATTGCAATAAAGAAGGGTTGTTTAATTGTTGCTAATTGATTTTTAGTCCATTGGACAACTTTAGAGTCATCCATTTCGCTTTCATCTTTTTCAAATACTCCCCAATCCCAATATTCATATCTATCTAATTCGCGTGAATCGTAATGTTTGTCCCAGCGATCAAGTAATTCCATTCCATAATGATGTATTTTTCCGCTATTGATTGTTGTATATCCTTTATTTTTAAAGCTATCGATTATTGTGGTGATATTTTGCATATCAATAGTTACTTGGCTTGGATTCTCATTGTCGTAGACTCCCGTTGAATAAGGGCCTTTTCCGGTCAGAATAGCTGTTCTGGAAGGATTACATAGGCTAGCTGCAGTACGTGCATTAGTAAATGAAATAGATTTCTTTTGTAACCTTTCTATATTAGGAATATGAAGTTTTGAGTATTTTTCAAGAGACTCTATGTTTGCTAGATCATCAACTCCAATGAAGATTATATTTGGAAACTTTTCGGAGATTAGAGGTCTAGTGCAGGAGCTAAGCAGAGCTGCAAATATATAAACCAATATATAGCTAGCTTTCTTTATAATCATTATTTTAAAATTTTGCTATTTAGCATCTTAGTTTAATAATAGACCTAGTTTATCCTTATCGTGTAGTGTAAAATCTATTATTTAGTGGAACTTGATCAATACAATCCTAAACTTATAGAATCCAAATGGCAGGCAATTTGGGATAAATCTGGAATTTATAAATATAACGAGCAAGGAGATAAATCTAAGCGTTTTTATTCCCTGGTGATGTTTCCTTACCCTTCTGGAAATTTGCATATGGGACATATGCGTGTGTATACCATTTCTGATGTAATCTCTCGTCATAAACGTATGCAGGGTTTTAATGTGCTTAACCCTATGGGCTTTGATGCTTTTGGTTTACCCGCGGAGAATGCGGCAATCGAGCGTGGGGTGCATCCTGCAGAATGGACTCAGCAAAACATCGCTTATATGCGTGATGAGCAATTGAAACGGATGGGCACTAGTTATGATTGGTCGCGTGAAGTAATTTCTTGTAATGAAGACTATTATAAGTGGACTCAGTATCTCTTTCTTAAGCTCTACGAGCGGGGTTTAGCTTACCAAAAAGAGGCGCCGGTGAATTGGTGTCCTGATTGTAATACTGTACTTGCAAACGAACAAGTAGAAGATGGTATGTGTTGGCGTCATACTCAGACTCCTGTTAACAAGCGCATGATGAAGCAGTGGTTTTTGCGCATCACTGCTTATGCTGAAGAGTTACTTAATGATCTCGATAAACTGGAGCATTGGCCAGAGTCTGTGAAGATCATGCAACGCAATTGGATTGGTAAATCAATTGGTGCTGAGATTGATTTTCGTTTGGCTCAAGGAAGCACAGCGATTACTGTTTACACTACCCGCCCAGACACTGTTTACGGAGTGACCTATATGGTGCTTGCTCCTGAACATGCTTTGGTGAAGCAAATTACTACTGATGATAGAAAAGCTGCAGTAGAAAACTATATTAAAGAGACTGCTGCTAAAACAGAAATAGAACGTACCGCAGAAGGACGCAAAAAGACAGGAGTATTTACTGGAGCTTATTGTATTAATCCTTACACTGAAGAAAAGATCCCTATCTGGATAGCCGATTATGCTTTATTGGATTATGGTACTGGTGCTGTGATGGCTGTTCCTGCGCATGATGAGCGCGATTGGGATTTTGCTAAAGAATTTAATTTGCCAGTGCGTATCGTCATTGCGAGCGAAGCGAAGCAATCTTCTTGTAATAAAGCTTACACCGGTCCTGGCACACTTGTTAACAGTCAGCAATTTAATGGTGTTGATAATGAAACAGCTAAAAAGCAAATTGTTGAATATGGTGAAACTAAAAACTTCGCTCGTCAGACTATTAAATATAGATTGCGCGATTGGCTAATCAGTCGTCAAAGATATTGGGGTTGTCCAATTCCATTAGTGGAAACTGAGGATGGTGAAATATTGCCTCTGCCTTATGAGCAGTTACCAGTGAGGCTTCCATTGGATATAGATTTCTCTCGTGCTAAATCAGAAGGCGGTTCTATACTTGCTAACAAACCTGATTGGTATAACGTCACTCTTGAAGATGGACGCAAAGCAAGGCGCATTACCGATACTATGGATACTTTTATGTGCTCATCTTGGTACTTTATGCGTTATCCTGATGCTCACAATTTAGAGAAACCTTTTGATAATGAAAACGTTTATCCAGTTGATCAATATGTTGGTGGCATTGAACATGCGATTTTGCATTTATTGTATTCTCGTTTCTTTACAAAAGCGTTGCGTGATTGTGGCATGATTGACTTCTCTGAACCCTTTACTAGATTGCTTTCGCAGGGCATGGTAGTTAAATATTCAGAGAAAGAAGGCAAGATTGCCAAGATGTCTAAATCTCGCGGTAATGTAGTAGGTACTAATGATTTCTTTGATCAATACGGTGCTGACGCTGCTAGATTATTTATTTTGTTTGCAGCACCAGTTGAAGCTGAAGTGGAGTGGGTGGATGAAGGTGCCCAAGGACAGTTTAGATTTGTTAATAGAGTTTGGAGAATGTATGCGTCTTTAGGCGGCGTCATAGCTAGGAGCGTAGCGATAACAGAATCTCAGCTTGTTAATAAATCATTGGGTGATTTTTCGGCTGAGAACCAAGAAATACTCCGTGCTTACAATTCTGCTCTTAAATCTATAACTGAAGATTTGCATCCTGATAAGAAGGGCTTTAATACTGCAATTGCGCGTATGTCTGAGTTTGTAAACGCCATGTATAAATATATGAATAGCAAGGGCATTAATACTATGCAAGCTTCATCTCTTGATAATGAAGAGGATAAGGCTGTTGTGGCGCATGTCTTAATTAACTTTATTAAAATTCTTGCACCGTTTACTCCGCATTTAGCTGAAGAATTGTGGCAAGAATACGTGTCTAAGACCTCAGTCACCGATTCATCCAACTACTCAGGTGCTTCCTGGTCTGTTCATCAACAATCTTGGCCTTTATATAATTCAGCGTATTTAGAATCAAACACGGTAAATCTTGTTCTGCAAATCAAAGGTAAGAAAGTTGATGTAATTGAGATCTCTAAAGACCTTTCAGAGAATGAGTTACAAGAGCTAGCAATGGCAAACGATAAGATGAAAAAGCGCCTTGAAGGTTTGGAGATTAAAAAGGTTATAGTTGTCCCAAATAAGCTAGTAAATGTGGTGGCAGTTTAATTTAAGGTTATAAAGTTTATGCAGAAAATTTGTTCGTTGGTATTGTTGCTGGTTATTAGTACTAGTAATATGGTCTTGGCTGTTGAACTTTCAACTTCAAGTCCTAAACGCCCTGCCGCTAGCGTAAGCATTAATCCTAATAAATTTCTCTCCTTCGATCTAGATGAGACCTTAGTTGAATCAAATCATTTAGGACATAAGGAACTGAAGAAGGCTCGTGAACTTGGTTATGAGATTAAGACTACTGTAAATGGACAAGATTATATTATTCGTCCAGGAGCCATTCAGCTATTGGATTTTGCCCATTCACAAGGTTTTGAGATGATGATTCTTACGCATAATTATCAAAAATATGCTCAAGATATTTTAGAAAGTTCTGGTTTGGCTAAATACTTTACAAACCTTAAAGCTCACGAGGATGTAGTTAAACCTTTTAATGTTGATTTTCAAAAGTATCCGAATCACCGTAATCGTACTTACCCACAGAAATCTATTCTTGAGACTTATACTGTAGATCTATATCAAGGTATGTTAGTTACAACTTTTAGGCGTATGGAAGGTGAGCATAATATACATAGTTTTATGCCTTGTACTAATTGTTCTAAGTATCCTCCACTTTATGGTGCTAGAGTGCATATAGACAACGCCGAGCAGCATGTAGAAGGACCACCAGTGGATTTTGTGGGGATACTCGTTGATGATTTTTACGCTGATAAATTAGAGCCCCGAAATGCAAATGGTGATTACCTTTGGGTAGAAAAGCTCAAGGCTGACATAATTTATTTAAAGCAGCATAACTGGCAAGAGCTTTATAAGAATAAATATAAGAAAGCTCCTGTAGACCAGAAAGTAGAAATTCAAAATTAGAATATCTTTCTAAATATTCCTTGTAATAATCCACTATCACGATCTTTGGTTAGAGCACCAGAACCAATGATTTGGATCTGAGCGTTAGCAAGTTTGTAACTTGGGATTTCGTTGTTTGAATCCAGATCCTTAGAGAAGACTAAACCTCTTACGTATAAGCTCTTGGTTTGTCCTTCCATTAAAATTTGTCTTGAACCTTCTACTATCATATTGCCGCTTTCTGGATCTATCTCCACTACTAAGCAACTAACTAAAGCAACAAATCTTTCTTTGTTGTTTACAGAGATCTCTCTGAGGTTTCTTTTAGAATAGTTCACCGGTAAACCGAAGTTGGTAAGCATGTTTGCCACGTCATTAGTTTCTGGAGTAAGAGTACTTGTCGCAGTCATAGCTATTTGTAAGATTAAGTTGGCGTTACTGCGAGTATCATTGTCTAAAGTTACTTCGGCATTATTGATAGCTTCAATATTTTCAATAATTTTTACTGTTACTACGTCTCCTACATTTTTTGCGATGAATGGTTCAACATAGCCACGCGGAGCTCTACTTAAAGAATTGTTTCTGATACCGCCACCATCTAATAAAGAAGCAGATTCTACTGGGCTAATAAGTATCCAGCAGTTGCACAACAATATTAATCTTAGTAGTGTTTTGCGCACTATGAATATTATGCCGATATCTGCGCGGGGTTTACTCAGGTTCCTAGACTAGGTTAGATAGGGGAGAATTTATTGTTTAATGTCTGTTTAATCAACGATCACAAACCATTTTTCGGGCTGGTTGACAGTCCAGCGGCTTCAGCTATCGCAGGCTCATTTTTCGGTTTGTGATCGTTAAATATCATGAATGAATCAAGAAAATTTTAAAGGAAATTTTTGCCGTTCTCACGAACTAAGGATCGCCCTATATGTCAGCCAGGAAAGTTTCTGGAGAATTCAGACAATTGCTTGGCATATCGGATTTGGCGTTGCCTATCTGTTTTGATAGAGCTTTAGCTCAATCAAAACAAAATGAAAAAATTGCCACAGCAGCTGCGCCGAATGCCAAGCAATTGTTGAATTTAGAGGAAACTTTCCTGGCTTACTAAAGCAAGAAAATTCTTTTAAAATTCTCTTGCTTTTGCCAACTCAAGTGCCCCCCATAACGTAGGATACTCTAGCTTCGCTGCTTGTATTTTCAAAGGGTAAACTAACACTTTACTTAGATAGTCTTGAGCCTCCTTAATAGTCGATACTATCTCTGTATCCCAATTCGCCAGGGCATTAGAGCCACCTAGGCAAATGACCTGCGGCGAAAATAAACAGGCTAAGTTGATTAAAGTGTCTTTAAGAGAAGATGCTGTTGTAGTAAAACTTAGGCGTAAAGCTGGCGAATAGTCAGTGCTAAATACCTTACCATCTTTATAGAGACCTGCGCTAAAGCCAGTTCCCATATTGATATAAAGTACATTGGTATATTGATTGTTTAATCCATATACAGCTTCACCCCATACTGCTAGTTCAACATCAGTCGCCAAGTATACTTTAGTCTTGCTTAACTTAGAGATTTTATCCCAGAGTGGATAGTCTATATATTGAGGAAGATTAATGCTTTGCTTTAAAAGCTGTTCCCTGTCCCAAAATCCAGCAGCACCAACTCCAATGCTTGTTAACTCATTATCAAAATTTTTAAACTGTTTTTCAAATTCCTCAATAAACTGCTCTGGAGTTTTGGGAGTTTGGTATTTGATTAATTCTGTTAGTTCATTGTTCTGGAAATAACCCAATCTAGTATAGGTGCCTCCCAAATCAATACTCAAAATATTTTGCTTATTTGTGATCATTTTAGATAGTGGTTATTGACCAAAATTTATCGTGCCCTATATAGAGTATACCTGAATTTACTATGGTATTAGCATGACTGCCTAATACTTCTATATTGTGAATCACTTTTGGTGACTGCTTTTTAGCAGAACAGATGACGAACTGTGGTTTAACTAACTCTATTAAAGTATCGAAATATATATCATCTTCTTTAAGATTAGGAATGATAAGTAAGTTTACTTCTCTAATATCAGTGGTCAAGCCTCTGAGTGCTTTTAAAGAATGACGTTTGTTGAGAACTAAAGCTTCTAAGTTATTTACCTTGATATATTTGTATTTGATCTTCTTATTTTTTACTATAGCTTCTATTTCTTTATTGCCTTGAATCACTCCGTCTTCTATACGTAATTTAACTATGCCTGGTGGACAAAGATTTAAAGCCAGAATCATTGCGATAGATACGGTGATAATGCTCAAGCGTAGATATTTATCATAAATAATAAATCTTATAAACTGCAGTAGTAAATCATCTAATTTATTAGTTTCAAGTGGCTTGATTGGTTCAGCTGGCTTTGCTTTGAAGAATGCATAGGCAGTGAGGTTAAGCACTATCATTAAAAATATAAAAGTTTCAAAGTTTACATTTACATGTGAATCTACATAAGGTAGTTGTTCTGATAGTTTAAGTATATATTTGAATAAATTTAGTAGTGGTTCGATAATAAAATATAAACCTAAGAAAGATACAACCGTTAATACTGAAAATAATGGTGCTAATAATAAATTAGCTGCAATTGACCATGCTTGTAGAGTGTTGAAGTAATAAAGTATTAAAGGCAATAATAAAATTTGCACTGCTAAAGTTACTGAAATTAGCTCGGTAAGATAGTTTGGCATATAAGGAATAGTTTTTAATTTATTGCTGATTGGTGTTGCCCAGATTAATATTGCGAAAGTTGCTAAATAGCTTAACTGGAAGCCAAGGTCAAACATTGTGTAAGGATCTAGTGCTAGTAAAAATGCAGCTAAATAAACTAATAAAAGTATGCTGCGCGGTTTACGCTTCATTAATTCCAAAATTAAAAACATGGTAATGAGGATATCCGCTCTGACTATGGATGGACTAAAACCTGCAAGTCCAGTATAGATAAAGCTTGCAACGATAATTAATGGAGAGTAGATTATTGGTTTAAGTTTGAGTATCTTAGCTATCCAAGTGAGCATCAAGCTTAATAGCATTAAGTTAAATCCTGAAGCAGAAAACAAATGTCCTAACCCAAGATTGAATATAGATTTAGTAAATTTTTTAGGTAGTTCTACGACCTGCGATCCTAAAACTAAGCTTGTAATAATTTGTGCGTTCTCTGGACTTAAATGCTGAGCATAGTATCTTTGTATGTGAGCTTGGATTTGCGCTATCCATTGTTCTTTGTGATTTACATAGACTATATTTTTATTTGCTGCTTGATAAAATACTTTATCTTTTTTGTAAATCTTGGCTTTAATCTTGGTAAGTGGACTAAGACTTAATCGTTCTGTTGGATCTGCTAGGCTAATTACATCCCCCAAAGCCAATCCCTGACTTGAGTCTGTCTTGGCTATTATTCTGTATGGGGTGAAAATTTCTAGAATCCTTTCTTTGAAACTTGGGTTTACAGCTTTAAGTTCAGCAATGAATTCTGATTTGAAAAAATTATCTTTGGGTTTATTGATGATTTCTAGATAGTAATTTTTGTTTTGCAGTTTTTGATTGATAGTAGTTTCTATATCCTTATACTGTAAGTATTCGGAACGAAGATTGTAATTAAAGAACACTAAAAGAAAAGCAATGAAGAAACTAAGTATTTCTTTTTTACGATGAGTTAGGGATGTGAATGTACTAGAAGAAATAAACAAGCATACTAATGCTGCAACTAATACCCTATAATCTCCTAATACAAAGTATATGGAGCCAAATATGGTACCGAGTGCCGCCGCAAAAAGGGACATGGCTTTATTTTAATACACATCTCTGCAATATCTTTGAGTATCTTTCAGATTTTTGATATAGCTTTCGGCATTGTGTCCATGTGCACCGATGATTTGTTGTAAAACTGTGTCTACGTCTTTTGCCATGCGTCTAGCATCACCGCAAACATAGAAGTAAGCACCATTCTCTAACCATTGGAATAGTTCATTTGCTTGCTCTTGCATTCTATTTTGTACGTAGAATTTTTGTTCTTGATCACGAGAGAAAGCCGTTGTGATTTTCAAGCCATATTTATCTTTGTAAGATTCAAGTTCATTTCCGTAAATGTAATCGTAAGCTTGTCTTTGATCACCAAAGAATAACCAGTCTTTCCCAACTTTCATTCCTTGCTCTCTTTGCCAATTTCTCTCTTCAATAAAAGCTCTGAAAGGTGCAATACCGGTGCCCGGTCCAACCATGATGATATTAGTTTCTGGATTTTCTGGAAGTCTAAATTTATCGTTTACGTGTAAATAAATTCTCAATTTCTTTTCATTCAATGGAACTCTGTTTGAGAGATAGTTTGAGCAAACTCCTAGGAACTTTTGTCCGTTGATTTCTTCTTCAACTCTGGCGATACAGAGTTCAACACGTTCGGGATGGGCTCTTAATGAGCTTGCGATAGAGTAAGCTCTTGCTTGAAGTTTTGATGAGTTCTCGGCAACTTCATTAGTGCTTAACTCTAAGCTTGGATGCTCTGCTTTAAGTTGTTTGATTAAAGCTGGAATACTATAGCCGTTGAATTTTTCATTCATCGCAGCTGCATCAATCGCAGCATTAATCTTCGTTTCTATTAATTTATAAAGCTTATTACTAGCCCTAGTAATGTTTACCTCTTGAGTAAATCTTCTAAATTCTTCGTCTTTATCATTGTCGAGTTTTAGTGAGCTTAGTAAATCAGTTACCAAATGAGCTTCATTTTCTGGATAAACATAAAGTGAATCGCCAGGTTTGTACTCGATGTCACTACCCTTAAGGCTGATAGAGAAATGTCTAGTATCTTTAGATGAACCCTGTTGATTTAGCTTATAGTTTTCTACTAACTCAGTTGTAAACGGGTTGTCTTTAGTATAAGTCTGGGTGGCTGTGGACATAATTACAATTTACCCCACTTATTCTAAATGTAACTTTAGTTAAACTATCCTATTTTTTATCTCAGATAATATTGCCGATAAGCCTCGGGCGCTGGGAAGTCTTGATTGGAGCTGAGAATTTACAGTCTTAATAGAGTGAATGATAGAGCTATGTTTTCTACCACCAAAATATTCTCCGATTCTTGAGTAGCTAATTTCTAAAAGTTCATGGCTTAGGAATATAGCTATGTGTCTAGCTCTGCTGATATCTTGCATGCGGCTTTTGCTTGTAAGTTCTTTTGTTTTAAGTGAAAAATAATCAGCTGTCGCATTAGCGATTTGCTCTATGCTCAAACCCTTATGTAAAGGTACTGTGCCAAGCCCGCCAAATAATTTAGTGATCAAAGCATCATTGATAGTTTCTCCAGCAAAGTTCTTATGCGCAGAGATCTGATAGAGAGCGGCTTCTAGTTCTCTGATGCTTCCTGAATATTTTCTAGCGATAGTCTCAGCGTAGACTTCATTAATTTCAAGTTGCGATAATTCTGCTTTCTGTTTCACTATCTCAGTTCTATCGTTGAAACCAGGGCAATTGATATTTGCGACTAATGAAGATTTGAGTTTGTTGTTTAGACCGCTACTGAGTTTGACCTGATCTAAATGTTTGTTAGAAGAGATGATGACTTTTGCTCCAGAGCTGATGAGTGAATCAAAAGTGTAGAGGAACTCTTCTTGGCAAGTTTTTTTGCCCTCTAGGAACTGAAAGTCATCAAAAAGTAATAAATCTAAATTGCGATACTGAGTTCTGAATTCCACTGTCTGATTGCGTTGTATGGCAATGATTAATTCATTGGTGAACTCTTCTGCTTTAACATAGCGTACTCTAATGTCTCTATCACGCTCTAGGACAGCGTTTCCTAGAGCGTGCAATAAATGAGTCTTCCCTAAGCCTGGTTCAGCATAAATGTAAAGTGAATTGTATAGCGCAGAACCTTTATGAATAATGGCTTGCGCGAAAGTGATAGCTGCTTGATTAAATTCAGCTTTATAAAGATTGTTAAAATTATATTTGGCTTCAAGTTTGTTTTTGAACTTTTTGTATTGCGTGTTAACCGAATTAATTTTTTCTAATGGGCTACTGAGGTTTGCAAGGCTTGTTTGCATCTGCGTTTCATCATTAGTTTCATTTAATGTATAGTTTAAATTCGGCTCAATCACTATACGTAAAGCCACAGCCTTGGCGAGCACTTCAGTTACAGCCTCTTGTATTTGTTTTTCGTAACTTTGTAATAGGAAATTACGCGTAAATTCGTTTCTAACAGCTAAGGTGGCGGTGTCGTTTTCTAGGGAAATTAAAAGTACTGGTTTGATCCAGCTTTGGAAGCTCGGTTTACGGATCTGCTTTTCAAGCAAAGCTAATACTTTGAGCCATACCTGGTTGATTTCGCTAGTAATTGTTGGAGTGCTATCAAGATTAATTAGTGTTTGCGGTTCTTGATATGTCTGTTCTTTTAGCATTTATACGTCATGGGTTAACCCTAATAAATTAGGGGTTTTTACTTAAGTTCACTTCTTAATAAGTCTTGCTAGCTTTGGCTCTGTGAGCTGCTTGCATTGCTCAGGGATTCATAACTATAGCAGCTTCACTTCAAGGCTGTCTCTAAGAAATATTTAACTTGCTCTCTTCTTCTACTTTATATTCTGACTCTAAAAACGACTTTGTCATTAACCATTCTTTAACCTTGAATTTTTACACTAGGGGCAAGATGGTAAGCGGACTGGGCAATCCGAATAACAACAACTTCTATCTGGCATTATATGGCCAGAGACAGCAGCGCCCTGACGGTTTATTCTTACAACAACCTCCTAAAGCAAAGCAATCACAGAAAGCTTTTGGTGAGATCGTTGATGGTGAGATAGTTGCTGAAAACACAAATTCTAAATCAGAGCCAAAAAATAATTCTACTAATAAATCTCAAACAGAAACTTTAAGCGCTTACGCAAACTCTGTCAGAGAATCTATTAGAGGACGGGATCAAGTTATAAGTCGTTCTGATATGCGTGATCTTGATCAACCAATCACTCAAAGACAATATGCTCAGTTGAATAAAAGATTGTCTGGTATCGAACAAGAACTTTCTAAATTGAACACATTGCTTGGCTCTAAGTCTGCAATGAATGCTCCTGAAATGAGAAACCTTAGAAACTCTACAATGATTGATAATCTTTACGGTAATTCAGAATTGGGTTTAGGCTAATGACATTATATTGAGAAGTGGAACGGTACGGAGTAACGTCAGAGTGTGGCAGTTGCACTATAATGAATCTATGCAGAAAGTTTCCTTAGTAGATTTCGCCGGTTTAGAAAGCCTTTTAAGTTCAGATGAGATTCTCATCATGAACAGCACTCGTGATTTTGTGAACAAAGAAATCGTGCCAATTATCGATGAATGTTTTTTGCAAGATAGATTTCCTGCTGAGATTGTTCCTAAGCTTGGAGACATGGGTTTCCTTGGTGCTCCAATAGAAGGTTACGGTTGTCCAGGTATCGGTTATGTTTCTTATGGACTCATCAATATGATGCTAGAAGCTGGTGACTCTGCGATGCGTTCTTTTAATTCTGTACAAACTTCACTGGTAATGTTTCCTATTGCACACTTTGGTTCTGAAGCGCAGAAAAGCAAATGGTTACCTTTGCTTGCCGCTGGTAAGGCTATTGGTTGTTTTGGTCTCACTGAACCCGATCACGGTTCAAACCCTTCTGATATGGACACACGTGCAGTGAAAGTTGCTGACGGTTATAAACTAAACGGCGCTAAGATGTGGATCACTAATGGTTCGGTCGCTGATATCGCTGTGGTTTGGGCTAAGCTCGATGGTAATATTCGCGGCTTCTTAGTTGAAAAAAATACTAAAGGATTTTCTACACGCTTAATGACTGGAAAGCTTTCACTGAGAGCTTCTGTGACTTCTGAGTTGATTTTTGATGATTGCATTATTCCTGCTGAAAATTTATTAGAAAAAACTGACGGACTTAAATCTGCTTTCATGTGCTTGAACTCAGCGCGTCTTGGTATCGCTTGGGGTTCTATTGGTGCAGCGATGGTATGTTACAAGACAGCACTAGATTACTCTTTAACGCGAGTTCAATTCCACGGTAAACCTATTGCTTCACATCAACTTATACAAGAGAGCCTTGCTGAGATGATTACCGAAATAACCAAAGCTCAGTTTTTGACCCTTCATATTACTCGCCTTAAAGAACAAGGCAAGATCAAGCCAGAGCATGTATCCATGCTTAAACGTAACAATGTACGTATGGCTCTTAACGTTTCTAGAAAATCAAGGGATATTCTTGGTGCCAATGGCATTTCCGCTGAATATCCCGTAATGAGACACATGTGCAATCTTGAGTCTGTTCTAACATATGAAGGCACAGAGAATATCCACACTCTCGTGATAGGTAAATCTCTGACAGGAATAGCTGCTTTCTAATCCTTACGTTCACAATTAGCTTGAGACTAAGACGAAAATCACTGTGGCTCCCCCCCTCAACTCATGCTTCTTACTTTAAGTCTTTCCACTAAATAGACTAGTACTAACAGATTAGTTGGGTGTTTTTATTATTTAAAATTAATCGCTTAACCTGTCGTTAATTGTTTTAAAAAATAAGGTGTTGACACAGCTTTAAGATGCCAGTTTCTTGAGATCATCATCAGTGATGTTTTGAAACTCCATTAAGTAGTAGATAATATTTTCGACAGAATCGAGAAATCTGCTTGCTTCTGTATTACTCTGCGGATCCAGAACGGTGCGCCCTATCTTATCATCAAAAATCATTGCAAAATTTACCATATCTACGGAGTCCAATCCTAAATCATCTTTGAGGTTACTGTTTAAATTAATTGAAGCTTGGTCATCATACATTACTTCTTTTTTTAATAGTTTTTTAAGAATACTTAAAATAGCAGTTTTTCTAGGATCATCTGTATCTTGTTGGAATTCTGCTGGAGCCTTTCTATAAATGGGCCTTTCCTTAGGCCTACGTTCATTTAGCCTATCTAAAATATCATGGAGTTCATCCTTGGTGATACTTCCTAGATCAGTTTTGTTTGCAAGATCCTCAAGAGTGATATCTGATGTTATTTGCGGAAAGATTATTGTGGTTGGAAGATTGTCTTCTAGAGCTGAAGTGAAGCCTGTTATACCAGAGTTTGAACCCGAAATCTCTGATATACTGGATTTAATGTTAATATCAGATGTTAGAGTTATCTGAAACGCTTTCCTGCAAACACTTTCTAGAATTTCTATGAATATATTTCGCTTATCATCTGAGTCTGTATCTTTAGCTAGTAATTGTGGCAGATTTGGAGGATTGGCTGATGTTATTTTGACTTCAGGGGATTCTCTTAATCTTAATTCATTTGAATTCTCAGATATTCTCGAAGTTGGGGGGATTTGGTCCATGGTTTTTGAAAAATCTGTTTTCGTAGATATGATTATATCTTATTTAAATGAAAGTGTATGATATCTTAGTTGACTTATTGTGTTATGAGTGTTATTGTATTTGCTTATGCCCGAACAAATTCATAATATTTTAAGACCGTTATGGAATCATGTAGAGAGTCGTCCTCATGGTGACAAATCTGCTTTTGACTTGCAGGCTTTACCAATATTAAAGAGTGCTGATGAGTCTTGTCGGCAGGATCGCAATATATTATATGGATGGCAGGGGAGGGGATCTGAAAATCGGTCTTTTGTGGATCTCTTGCATGAGGTTGTCTACGATAAAGTACTTTTGCCTGATACTTCTAGAGCAGAAGCAGTGCCTGTTTTTCTGTCTCTGTTGAAGCCTACATTGGGAGCTGATCATGTTGAATTAGATTTTGGTATGAGACTTGACGTTCTTTCAATTTTAAATCATCTGCAACTAATTGTTTCTTTGCCGGATGGAAGCCATGAAATTAGTGAGTCAGGAAAACAAGCTGGACTTACTCAAGATAGTATTAAGCACCTACCTCTAACTGTTCAGGACTTCATCAGTGTTTTTTCTGGTTCGGATTCTGATTACTCGAATAGATTGGGAGATAAGGCAGCAATGTTCTTAGCTCTTTGGGCCACTGACTTTTGTTCGACTGTGAGAGATGGAGTTTCTAAAGTTGGAACAGGGGTATCCGATCGCTTTCGTAAAGCCCTCGGATCTGCTGTTAGCACCTACAGTTAACTGATTCTATTAGTTAAAGACTAAACCCTAAGTTCACCGCTTCCACTATCTTCTCTGTGTTCTTACCGTTGGCTTGAATAGTTTCTAGGAAAAGCCCTAGGTCTAACTCTGGAACGAGCTTAAATAAATATCCCAGCATTAGCAGGTTAGTGTTTTGCGGGTCTTTGGCAAGTTTGCGGAAAGGGAATGAGTGAATGTTTGTTGCGGTTAGTTCTGCTGCAAGCGATTCATCTATAAGAATTACTTTGGCGGTCTTTATAAGACTCTTAGCTCTTTTCAAGCCATCCATAGAACTTATGAGTAAGTAATCTGCTTCGGTGATTCCTGAGTATAAAATTTCTTCGGAAGAGAGTTTAACTTCAGAGAAAGAGAACCCTGTACCAATAGTCACGGGGTTGTCGTTTTTTTGCATTACATTCAAACCATGCTTGAGAGCGGTTTCTATGAGGTTCTTGGCTGCAAACTGCACACCTTCACCTGCAGAACCAGAAAGTATTACAGATAGTGAAGTTTGTATTTGTTTTTGAGCTTCTATAGCTTTAGGTTTGTATGGAGTTTCTTTTTTAGGGAAACTTTGTTTGTATAAATCTGCGTAACTTTGTCTATCTGTGCGTTTGACTATGGTGCCTAATTGACCAGCGTCCATTTTCTCTAATATCTCTTGCACATCGTTTTTGGTCATAGAGTTCCACTTAGTTGCATAACCAGTGCAAAGTTCTATGATCTCTACTACTGAGAAACCAGGGTATTGAATCGCTTCAACTATAGTGCTCACCAAATCCTTATCAGTAGCGAGCTTGCGGGCAATGAAACCAGCATGGGCTGCTTCAAGCATATGCGCGATATGAATATTAGGAGTTAGGCTGCCTGACATGGTTGTAGCGGTACGGAAACTTTCTGGAGTTAATCCTGAATTCTGTCCACCAGTCATACCGTAAACAAAATTATTATGAAGAATCACTGTGACATTGGCATTGAGCTTCGCTGCTTCAACTAAATGCAGTAGTCCAATAGTCGCGCCACCATCACCGATCATTACTATGTGGATTGCATCACCATCATAAAGAATCTGGTCAGCAAGCTGTAAACCTGTGGCAAACGCTGTGCTGCGTCCATGAGTAGTGTGAATAGTATTAGTGAGAAATAATTTATCAACTAAACCAACGCAACCTATATCACTGACTAAGTTTACTTTAGTTGGTTTGACTTGTAGTTTTTCTAGAGCTTGTGCAACGGCTTTATTTATCCAAGTGTGCCCGCAACCGGCACAGTAAGGGAATTCTGGGTTAGAGACTAGGTATTGGTAGGGGGTAGTTTGAGAACTCTCCATAAAACCACTATACCCTTATTATAAAAAATAATATTTGTACTGTTATTAGGTTGATGTTATATTGTATTTTTATGAGTGGTAGTGCAGTTTTAAGAAATCAAATAGCTAGTGAGTTTAAAGATCATGCTAAAAAAAGAGGTAAGAAAGTAAGAGAAGCGCAAGCTAAACCTGAAAATGAATATCGCCTTTTTGTTCTTACTATTTTACCTTGGAATGGTTAACTTGGTTTTATAGATATTATTGATTTGTTGTGCTATGAAGCTAAAAGCCTAGAAACCGCAACTTGATTATTTGCTATTCGATGTAAGGCTGATATTCTCTTCTGTACTTCCTCATCTAAGCTATTAAAGTTGGTTTCTGTTTGACGTTGCCTTGTTGGGGTTACACTAAAACAGATATTCTTTGTATTAAGCTTTATTTTCATAGAATGGTTTCTATTTGTAGTTCCAGTAAAATTTACAGTTGCTGTATTTTTCCCTTCTATTTTTATGCTGTTTGCTGCGATCTTTTCCAAATTATCTTTTAAAAATGCTTTTATAGCTTCTGGTGATTGGGCGGCATCAAGCGCATTCCAATTTAGGCTAGGGCTAGTTTGTGGTTTTATTTTTTGAAATGCATTGGTTAATGCGGCATCACTAACGTCCATTAGTGGTTCTAAAATTTTCAGAGTTTCTATTAGGTTAGTTAATAAACTCTCATCATCTTCTCTATCGGCTGTTGAAAGTTTTTCAATAGCTTGTCTAAATATTTGATAATCGAGACCTTGTTCACCTGATCTTATTTTTCTATTATTAGGTAAATAGCTACTAAGGACTGCCTGTGCTGATCTAGATAAGTTAACAATTGACATGTCGTTTATTTTAAATCATTGTCTATTTAATATCAATTGATCTAATGTATACACTATATTTTTTTTAATATTCTTGATAATATAGATTGTTATTTTAATTTAAATTGGATAATATGTTTATATTAGGGGATGCGAAATTAGAAGTTGGGGGGATTTATATAAACAAGTAATGGATCCAATAACAGACCGTGCTAAAGAACAACCTGTTAATGACGCAAGAATTAATTATAGAGAATTTGCAAATTCTTTGAATGATATCAAACAATGCTTTATTAACAGAGAGAGTAGAGCAAGAGTGAGTGCTTAGCTTCCTAGATATTCAGTAATATTTCTTCTGGTCTAATCAAATCCGCTATAGAATTGACTTTTACTAGTTCTTTACCTTCAAGTAATGGTCTAATGATTTCTGCATATTGACCTGTGGCATTTACCTCTGGTATGACAACTCGTTTAGCATTAACTACTGCTTCTTTAATAGCTTGTTCTGGAACTGGAAATAAACTAAATAAAGTTAGGTGATTAATTTTATGTCCTTGTTTGCGAGCGGCTTTGATTGCTTCGCGTGCTGAGAGATCTGAGGCTAAGAAACTTATTACTGTAGTTGTTGCGCCTTCTACCAGTTCAAGTTTGTAATCTGCAATTTCTGAAACGTTATCTTCGATCTTCGCTCTTAGATGTTTAATCACTTCCATTACTTCTGGTGAGTCTTTAAGCAGGCGTCCTGCTTTATCGTGAGTAGAAGCTGTAGCCACTACTCTATCTTCAGTACCTATGCCAGCTGCAACAAACTCTGGGACTTCGTTTAACTGATTGAAGTTATAAGTTTTGTATGGTTCGTCATTATTTTCTAATTGACGATAAGGACGCTCTATGATTTGAGCTAAGTTGCGCGCTTTCTCAAATTCATCTATAGAAATATTGGTTGAAGACATCAACACATCCTTCTCTGTAAGTAAGATTACTGGTGTACGATATTTTTCTGAACAGTTAATAGCTTTAATTGTCGTTTCATAGCAATTGAATATAGAGTTTGGAGCGAAGACTGGTATCTGGAAACCACCAGAGATAAGGCTCTGCACAAAACTAATATCACCTTCTGCTGATTGTGTTGCAGCACCAGTGCTAGGACCTAGACGCTGACCGAGAACTATGAGTACTGGTATCTCAGTTGTGAAAGCATAACCAATACTCTCTACCATCAAACTCAATCCTGGTGCGGCAGTAGCGGTCATGGATTTGGCACCACGCATGCTAGCACCGATGCACATAGCTAGTGCAGATATCTCATCTGATGCTCCAATAGCAAGTTTGCCTTGAGCTTGTAATTTATTGAGCATCGATGTGTAAACGCTAGAAGCTGGAGTTATAGGATAACCAGCAAAAAAATTCACTCCAGCATCTATAGCTGCTCTACTGATTAGCTCTGCACCGGTTATTATTTCTTGTTTTGCCACGCTCTGACGTTACTCCGTTCCGTTCCACTACCTAAGATAATTTTATCAGGAGTTTTCCATGAGACACGTTTAAACCTTTTTTAAATCCAGGATCATCATCAAGGGCTTTAAGTCCCTTCTCTGCAAGTTTAATTAAATACGGCATTGTTGAATTACAAAGCGCTTGAGTACTGGTGTTTGGCACTGCACCTGGCATATTAGCCACGCCATAATGTAATACATCGTGTTTAACTATAATTGGATTTTCGTGACTTGTAACTTCACTAGTTTCAATGCAGCCACCTTGATCTACAGCCACATCTACAATCACTGAACCATATTTCATCTTACGAACCATATCTTCGGTAACTAGCATTGGCGCTTTCATTCCCGTGATCAAAGCCGCTCCTATAACTAAATCTGAGCGAGTAACCGATTCTTCTATCGATGATGATGTACTGTAGATAGTTGTAACTCTGCTGCCGTATAGCTCATCAATTCTGCCAAGCGAGTGAATATTCTTATCAAACACATGTACGTAAGCGCCCATGCCTACTGCAATCTTGATTGCCGAAGCACCTACGATGCCGGCTCCTAATACTGTGACTATCCCCTGAGGCACTCCTGAAGCACCTCCTAAGAGTATGCCTCGTCCTGGATGCGCGCTATGAATCCCTCTCTCTAAGTATCTTGCACCGATTTGCACTGCCATACGTCCTGCAATCTCAGACATTGGTTTGAGCAGTGGTAATCTACCATAGGAATCTTCTATCGTTTCATAAGCGATACAGTGTGCGCCGCTATCCTCTAATTCATGCACCAGATGCGGATCTGCAGCAAGATGCAAGTAGGTAAATAAAATTTGATTTTCTTTAAGTAGTTTGAACTCTGGTTCTAGAGGTTGTTTGACCTTAACTATAATATCTGACTCTCCAAAAAGTTCTTCAGCTGTATTAACTATGCTTGCTCCAGATTGAATGTAATCTTCATCATGAAAACTACTACCGATTCCTGCTCCGCTTTCAATAAAAACTTGATGCCCTAATTCCGTTAAAGCTCTAGTCCATGCTGGAGTAATAGCTACACGATTTTCATTAATTAAAATTTCTTTCGGTACACCTATCTTCATAAATAGGTTATACCCACCCTGGTTTTAGGCGTTGATGATGCTGTTTAAATCCAAATCCTCATCAAACTCAATGGTGACTTTGCCAGTCTTTAGTTTAGCTGCTTCGGCGAATCTAGGTTTTTGTTGTTCTCTGTCATCAGAGTCCAAAGCTTCTAGATTATTTTTAATACGCAAAAGAAATTCTTTCATTTCTTTTTGACCGTCATTGCTGAACAGGTTTTTGCTATCTTTCATTTAGTTCACCCTAATATCATTCAGCGATACTTACACCCTATGTAAATATCTCCAGGAAATCCCCTCTCTTCTGTCCCTGTGAGCCGTCCCTTGCTCACGAGTATATATAGATTAAGAGGCACACCTATTTATAGAAAGTTTGTTAACCCGGGCTTAATCCAAGCAATAAAAAAGCTCCCTTTTGGGGAGCTTTTTGTACTTAAAAATAGACACAACCGCTACAGCACAAGTCCATAGCGGGGGGGATTCTTGTGTCTGTACATTATTATACTAGATTAGCTTTATAAAATGCAAGCCTTGAAGATAAATATTTCTAGAATTTACGGGATTTACTAGTCTCTGCAATAATAATTTGCTTCTCAAGAGTTTGGTTTGCTGCAACCTTAGAATTAGATCCAATAATGCAATCTTCTAAGTTTGTATTGTCTCCAATGACAACTTTGTCCCAGATTATGCAATCTTTGATGACGACGTTTTTGCCGATCTGCGTTTGAGCTCCAATCTCGTTGTAACCTTCTAAACAAGCGGATTCATCAATCTGAGCACTTGGATCTATACAATCTAAGCAATCTAAATTTACTCTGCCTTCTGTGATGTCTTGAACGCTTTTGAGATATTGTGCGGGAGTTCCTAAATCAGCCCAATAAGTTTTAGGATCAATGCTGATTGCTTGAATATGTTCACCAGCCGCAAGCAGTTTAGGGAAGAGGTCTTTAGCAACATCATAACGAGGGGCTTCGGCTTCGCTTGGAATGAAATCATAAATTCTTGGCTCAAAGAAATAAATACCGGTGTTAGCCCAGTCCGAGAGTGCTTCACTCGGTTTAGGTTTCTCTTGGAATTTGATGATGCGGTTTGGAGTGTCGCTACCTTTATCTAAAAGTCCTTGAGTTACTATTACACCAAATTGAGTGGTGTCCTTCACTTGCATTTGCGCTACTGTAGCTATGCAGTTATGCTTAGTGACAGCTTCTTTATGTTTGTTATAAAGATCTGTTAAGTCGATGTCAGTGAGTGCATCTCCCATGATGATACATGCAGTTGACTCTTTCAAAAAATCTTGGCACTTTCTGATGCCGCCTGCAACTCCTGAGAGTGATTCTTCATATACAAACTTTAATTGAATTCCTTCCTTAGCTTCTATCTCTCTGAAATGTTCGTGTACTTGATTTGCTAAGTGATGAGTGTTAGAGACTACTTGAGTGATGCCGTGTTTTTTGAGCAAGAGTAAAATATGATCCATGATTGTTCTGCCACCGATTTGTATGAGTGGCTTCGGAACTATATCGCTGAGCGGTTGCAGTCTAGAACCGACTCCTGCTGCTAGTACCATGGCTCTGATTTGGTCGTCGATCATATACTGTTAATGTTAGCAAGAACTAGTATAATTTAACTCATGTATTTTCAAGACAATGATAAAGCCCGTGAATCTCTGATTGCTGCAGTTTTAATTGCTTTCTGTGTTTGCTCTTTAGTTTTAGGATTGATCTTGTTAAACAAGAACACTAGAAGTACAGACGATGAGAAGTCTCAACTTAGTTTGAGCAACGATAGGGTTGCAGTTATAGGTTTAGAGGGAGTTATTTATGATAGCTTTCACAGCCGTTCAGCGTTTAAGAGTTTATTGAATGTGGCTTACCTTAAAAAAGAATTAGAGAAAGCGCTTGAAGATAAAAATACTAAGGCGGTTTTACTTAGGGTTAATAGTCCAGGTGGCACTGTTGCTGCTAGCCAGGAGATTTATCAATTAGTGAGTAAATTTAAAGCAGCCAAGAAGCCAGTAATTGTTTCTATGAGTGATACCTGTGCTAGTGGTTGTTATTATATTTCGAGCGCTGCTACTTATATCGTTTCTAATCCAGGAACTATCACTGGTAGTATTGGTGTTATAAGTTCAGGGTTAAACTTCAAAGGCTTACTCGATAAGCTTGGTATTGTTGATCAAACTTTTAAAGCTGGTAAATTTAAAGACTTGGGTTCTGGTAGTAGAACTTTGAGTGAAGAAGAGAAGCGTATTTTAAATGATCTGCTTGCGGATAGTTATGATCAGTTCCTTGATGATGTAGAAAAAGGTAGAGGTATTGAAAGAGCTAAATTAGATAAACTTGCTGAAGGTTTGATCTATACTGGCAGACAAGCTCTCGGTGCTGGTTTGGTGGATGAACTTGGAACTTATGAAGATGCGAAACTTGCAACCAAGAAACTTTTGAAAGAAAAATATTCTTATAGCAAAGCTGATGATATTCACTTTGAAGAAACTTGGAAGACTAATAAGCTTTCTAGCTTTGATGATATTTTGGATTTAGGTATGTCAAGTATGCTTTCTAAGTTAGGTTTGGCTAATAATAATGAAGCTGTTCCTAATAGTTTTTTTGCACCTCAAAATCAAATTTGGTGGTTGATGCCGTAAAGGTTATATTGCGTTTAAGAACATTTTTCTGCTTTTAACCGTCCCTTAACTCAAATCCTCATATTGAGCGGCTTTGTAAGAATATAGTTTGCTTGATTTTAGTTTTTTAGCTATAATATCAAGTGAATGTAAGATAAAAATCTGCAATGCTAAGTACCAAACAAAAAAAACTAAGAGATATAAGTAAGGGTGCTGATTCCAATTTGGAAGGATTTCAAGTGAGGAAATTACATTCTCAATATGATCGCGATAGAGTCGCTGAACTTTGGGCGAATCTGAGCATGATTCAGCAAATGCGTGGTATCAGTCACTGGATGGATGAAGCTACTGAGTCTAAGCTTAAATGGAATGAGTTTATTGATAAGTTGACGCGTAGAAGAAGTTCTAGAGTTATAGTTTTTGAAAACAAAGAAGAGATATTTGGTTTCTCTTATATGCTTATTGAGCCGCTAAATGCTAATAACCCTAAGTGTAAAACTCAAACTAAAGCAGTTATTAAAGAGCTTTACCTAGAGCCTGCTTATAGAAAGCAATCTAGAGATATTGAACTAGCAGAAATGATGCGTGATTGTATAGGCGGCATGGGCATTGATTTTGTTGAGTTTGATGTTAAGGATTTAGATATCTAGAAAGTTTTTAAGCAGCTTTAACCCTGCTTCCCCGCTTTTCTCTGGGTGAAACTGACAAGCATGTAAATTAGAACCATTCCATATATTGCTAATAAATTTTTCTCCATATTCAGTTGTGGCAATTTGATAAGAGTTGAAATCTTGGTATTTAACTCTGTAACTATGGACGAAATAAAAATGTGTATCTTGCTTAATGCCTTTAAACAAAGGGTTCTCAGGGTTCTCTTGGTGAACAGCATTCCAGCCCATATGTGGGATTTTAAGAGAGAAGTTTTCTGAGCTAGTGCCGAATTTTTCGACTGCTCCTGGGACTATGTTGAGTCCTGGTGAGATTACTTCGTTGCAGCTTTGCTGTTCCTCGCAATGACGTGATGAGCCACTTTCAGTACTATAAGTAAATAAACTCTGCATACCTACACAAATAGCTAGGGTTGGAACTCCTGCTGCAATTTGTTTTTTGATAGCCTCATATAGACCTAGGCTCTTCAAGCTTTCTATGGCTTTAGCAAAGCTACCTACTCCTGGGAAAAATATTTTCTCTGCTTTAAGTACATCTGCTGGATCTGAACTAATAAGAGTCTTAGCTCCAATATGCTGCAAAGAATTATTGACGCTGAAAATATTGCCGCCGCTTTTATAGTCGATAATGCAGATTTGAGACACAGGCTAATTATATCTAACAATCTTATGATCATATACAGAACCAAGAAATTTTAAAAGAATTTTTGCTGTTCTCGCGAACTAAGGGTCGCCCTTTAGCAGAAAAGCGATGAGAAGCTTGTCTTCGAAGAGCTTTTCAATAAGGGAGTGAGCGAGAAGCACAAAAATTCGTAAAATTTCTTGGTCTAATTTTTGCTTTAACCAATCTTTAACCCTTACTTGTGAAGATGTATTTGAGCCCTAGTAATAGCTCTAATTTGCATAATGGCAAATAATATAAATAATTTAACGAATAATATTGGCACTAATAGTGATGTAGCTATTCGTGTTGCTAATGGTGGAACTACTATTGATGGTTCACGAGTCTCGCGCGCGCAGAATTCTGTTGGTGCACTGAGAAATCAAGTACCAGCTAATCCAAGGTCTGGTGGTTCTTCATCTAGTGTTGATAGAGTATTCTCAAGTAGGAGTTATGCTGGAGCACGCTCAGAGACCAGTGTTAATAGATCTGGTAGTTCTGGTACTTCTTCTACTACACCAACTAATCTTGCTAGTCAACAAATAATTAGTATTATTGATGACGAAAGAATTGGACCTGGTTATACTTTGCAAAACGGTGATGGTAGTACTACTCGCACTTCAATAAATGATTTTGGTCAATATCAAGAAGTTACTACTAACGCTGATAGAACTTCCACTACTGCAGTGTTTCAGGATTTCCCGTCAGATGGTGATGGTTTGCCAACAGGTTATAGAGTGAATTACATTAATAAAAATGCGTCAGGTAGAGTTACTAGTACTAACACTGCTTCGCTAATTATTAGTAATGTTGGTAATGGAAGATTAGCTGCTAATTTTGTTGATTTAACTGATCCTAATAGCCCTCAAAGTTTATATACTTCTACTTTGACTCTGAGTAGTGCTCATGACGATGATGGTAAGTCTTTCTATAATTCGCAAACTAGTTTTGCTGATGGATCTAGTGCTAGTAAAAGCTATCAACAATTGGCTTTCCCGACTACATTTAATCCTAAGATGCCATCAGGTTACACACAAACTACTATTACTACTGATGCGAATGGTAATAGATCTACCTATATAGAAAAAGTTTTAACTGAGACTAATGAGCAGGGTAACAGAGTTACTACTATAACTAATATTAGTGATCCACAGAATCCGAGGGTCGTCTCAACTAAAACTGTTGCTGATCCTTTTATTAAGAGTGAAAGGAAATCTGGTAGCGAAATCAATCAGTACTTGGATTATATAAATCAATCTGGCTTCCTTGATATTACTGGAGATGGTAGGACTGATCCGATGGCTGATTTGATGTTGATTAACAGATATTCAAGAGGATTAAGGAACGATGCTTTATTTGCAAATATAAACCTTTCAGGTGCTACTAAAACTACGGCTGAAATGCAAAGCAAACTATCAGAGGGTTTCAGCAGAGGGATTTATGATATAGATGGTAGTGGTACGGCAAACCCCAACTCTAAATCTTCTTTGATTGATATTAATCTCATAGCTCGTTATATGTTTGGTGCAAGAGGCACAGCTTTAACAGATCCACGTGAAGCAAATGATGATTCTATTAGTATTGCAGCTAATGGTTCTAATCTTTTAGCACTTGCAGACAATAATCCATTATTAAATGACTTTAGACAGATATTTAATATCGAAGGTAAATCTTTAACTGTTGCTAATCAAAGTGTAAAAGCTTACTTCATTAATTTGGAGCAGACTGGTGCTGGTGAGATAGATTCAAGCTCTGGCAGAATAATACGGGGTGGCAATAATGCTTCTTTAGATCGTTTGGGTAGAGATGGTACTGCTCCTCTTGCTTATAATGTGATCAATGCCAATACTATTAAAGATAGACATACAGGAACGCCACTTGGTGACCTGGTTACCGGTGATGAGGCTTTTAATGACTTTGTTGATGAAGTTAGGCTAAATTGATAACCTAGTTTTAATGTGGATTTGATTTTATATATTTAAGAGGGGCTATTTATGCCAGAAGAAATTATAGTTGTTGATTATAGAGTTATTGCAAGTTTGAATGATACTAGTGGTACGCAGGCAAAATCTTACAATGGATTAAAGACTTTGCCTGTTGTCTCCCCCTATGATGAAAATATAGCTCCGAAGGCGCAACCAAGCAAGGTTACAGATAGAGATCAATTCCGTTCAATAAAGTTTAGAAAAACTAAATTAATTAAAAAACAATGCTTGAAAGAGCATGATATTAGAGAACTCAAGTTTTAGTTTACTTAGGATTTAAGCCAAAATATGTTATAGTGTATGACGTAAATGAAAGTCAGCGTCATAGGTACAGGATATGTTGGATTGGTTACTGCAACCTGTTTTGCTTTTTTAGGTCATGAAGTTTCTTGCTTAGATATTAATGAAAAACGCATTGCTGATCTAAAGCAAGGCAAGGTTCCTATTTACGAACCTAATTTAGAAGAATTACTTGCTGCTTGTAAATCAAAAAATAATTATCCTGTTTTTACTACTAACGCTCAAGAAGCGATAGAGAATGGAGAGTTTATATTTATTGCAGTGGGTACACCACCTCTGCCAAATGGTGAACCGAACTTAGAGTACCTTAAATCTGCGGCTGAAACTATTGGTCGTTACCTGAAAGATGGGGCGATAGTTATCAATAAATCCACTGTACCTGTTGGTTCTGGTAATTGGGTGGCGATGCTAGTAGAGAATGGTATTGCTTTAAGAACTAATGGTGGAGCTAGTTCTACCGGCACTATGACTAAGGTTCAATTCAGTGTTGCCTCTAATCCTGAGTTTTTAAGGGAAGGTTCGGCTATTGCTGATAGTCTTTATCCAGATCGTGTAGTTCTTGGTAGTGATAATGCCGAGGTAGCTTCAAGACTTAAACAGTTGTATCGTGAGCTTACTGAGCAGAGTTTTACTGCACCTGATTTCTGCCCGCGTCCTTGCGGACTAACTAAAGTAGAATTGATTTCTACTGATGTAACTAGCGCTGAGATGATCAAATACAGTGCTAATGCGTTCTTGGCGACTAAAATTAGTTTCGCTAATCAAATAGCCAATATTTGTGATTTGGTTGGTGCTGATGTTAATGAGGTGATGCGTGGTATCGGTACTGATACTAGAATCGGTCATAAGTTTTTAAATGCTGGAATCGGATGGGGTGGAAGTTGCTTCGGTAAAGATGTAGATGCTTTGATTAAAATTGCAGAAGAATATAATTATGCTACTGAGATACTTGAAGCTACTAAAAAAGTAAATTATGCTCAGCGAGATTTAGTGATTAAAAGATTACAAGAGAAACTTAAGATTATCAAAGGAAAGAAAATCGGTTTACTAGGTATCGCCTTTAAACCTAATACTGATGATCTGCGTGACGCACCTGCTTTAGATATCGCTAGAGCTTTAGTAAAAATGGGCGCTAGAGTTGTGATGACTGATCCTATTGCTATTGAAAATGGTAAAAAAGAACTCCAAGGTCTGGATATCAGCTTTGTGACTGCGGTTGAAGAGTTGGTGCCAGGATTAGATGCTTTAATTTTAGTTACTGAATGGGATGAGTATAAGTCTCTAGATATGGCTAAGATTAAACAGTCTATGGCAGGGAACTTGTTTATTGATGGACGTAATCAATATGATCCTAAACAAATGAAAGAGCTAGGTTTTGTGTATGTAGGTATGGGGAGACATGCATAAAAATTTACAAACAATTTTAATTACTGGTGGTGCTGGTTTTATCGGTTCGCATTTAGCTGAAAGATTAATTACAGATGGAAATAAAGTTATAGTTCTTGATAATTTAGTAACTGGATCTTCTGACAATATTAAACACTTGCTTGATTCTCCTAATTTTCGTTTTATTAATCACAATGTTTCAGAGTACATTGACATTAGTGAAAGATTAGATTGGGTTATGCATTTTGCAAGTCCCGCTTCCCCAGTGGATTTCGAGAAGCTTGCAATTCCGATACTTAAGGTAGGTTCGCTTGGTACGCATAATGCTTTAGGTTTAGCGAAAGAAAAAAAAGCGAAGTTCTTTTTAGCAAGTACTTCAGAAGTTTATGGAGATCCTGAGATTCATCCGCAACCTGAAACTTATCACGGTAATGTTAATCCGATCGGTCCGCGTGGGGTCTATGATGAGTCGAAACGCTTTGCTGAAGCCATAACCATGGCATATCATCGTAAACATGGTATTGATACAAGAATAATTCGCATCTTTAATACTTATGGTCCGCGTATGCGCGTTGATGATGGTAGAGTAGTTTGTACTTTAATTACTGAAGCACTTAAAGGTCAGCCGCTTACTATTAATGGTGATGGAACTCAAACGCGTAGTTTTCAATATGTTGATGATTTAGTCGAAGGTATAGTGCGTTTAATGAGTGTGGATTTTCATGAGCCGGTGAATTTGGGTAACCCAGATGAATTCACCATTCTTGAATTAGCAGAAAAGGTTAAGTGCTTAACTAATTCTCATTCTCAGCTTAAATTCCTTCCTTTACAGCAGGATGACCCTAAACGCCGTAAACCTGATATCACTAGAGCAAAAGAATTATTAGGCTGGGAGCCAAAAATCAAGCTTGATGATGGTTTAAAGCGTAGTTTAGAGTATTTTCGTGGAAATTTTGAAACTCCTATCGCTAAAACGTCTGTATAAATTTATACTTGAATAATACTTGAGATTATGTTATGATGTAATTGAGGTTATAAAATTATGAATGAAGTTCGTGGTGTTGGTGGTGCTGGTGCTTTTGAAGGAGTAAATGAAGGTGTTAAATTAAGATCTTCAACTTCTAGAACTACTACTCATTTGCCTGAAGAACATAGAAAGATGCAAACTAGTATGTTAGCTGCTGGACCAGAGGGAGTTTCAAGTACAAGTTCGACTACTAATTCAAGAGAAATATTGCTTAATGAGGGAGCGGGTCCAAAGTTAAAAGGTTTGATTGAGGGATTAGGTAATGGTACTGTAACTCTTAGAGAATTTGGTGCAGAGTTTAATCAATTAGTTAATCAAGAAGCTTTTGCAGGAAGACTAAAGTCGAAGCTAGAAAGCTCTGGAAGAGCTGGTTTAATCGCTAGAATTGAAAGAATCGAGAACTCTGGAAGACCTGTTGAAGATATAGCTATGAGAACATTGGCTACTTTAAGAAAGCATGCTCCTGATGTTTTAGCAGATATGGTTAGAAGCGTTTATACCGAAGCCGGATTGCCTAAAGCCCAAGTGGATGCAATGGTAGCGAGTATAAATACACCGGTAGCTAAAGTTGCTGCTAAAGAAGCGATTATGGGGATGTTAGGCACAGAATCAAAAGCTGAATCTAAAAAGCTAGCAGCTTAAACTATTCCTGATAACAACAATTCTACAGACTTAAGATCATTTTCTGTAAGTTGAACCGTAGATTCATCTACGTACATATTTATATAACGCTGTGCCTGAGCATCATCTAGCTCGTTATTTGCAAACTTGCGAGAGTAGGCTAATACTTCATCGAAATTATTTAATCCCCATTCTATAGATTCTTTTAGCAGGCTATCAAAATCAGCGATGAACTTTGCTCCTAAATCTCTACGCACAACATTGGTACCAAGCGGCATCCGTAAGCCTTTGGTGTCATGCCACCACTTACCTAAATCAACTATTAACTGATAACCTTGCTCTTGGAATTTGAGTTGCGATTCATGTATTAGTAGCGAAGCCTCTACCTGATTGGATTCTAGTAGAGGGAAGACCTCGTTATAGGAGCAGAAAATAAATTCAGGCTTAGAGCCTGTCCGAAAAGTCCCATCTGCGTCGTTACGCTCGTCCTCAAAATGCTCATTTACGTTTAGTAAACTCCGCTTTCTCGGACTCGCAAGCCTAGCATCTGGGAGCTTTTCAGATAGGCTCTTCGTCGTAAGAGTTTGCTCTTTGAGCCAGTTTTGTAAAACCAAGAAAGCACTGGTGTATTTTCCAGGGACGGCAATTTTAATTTGAGATTGCTTCGTTGCTTCGCTCCTTGCAATAAAGCTTTCAGAGTCTGCTTTAGTCACTAACCTTGGCCCATAATCTTTCCCTGCCATTGAAGCTCCCGCTTTAAGGAAGGCGTATTTGTCTTGGAGGTAATGATATGCATGGAAGCTTACTGCAAAGATGTCGTATGGAGATTCAATACCTGAAAGAGTATTAATTGCTGCTTGATTCAAAGCTTCGATTTCATCACTGCTAAATTCAAACTCATACCCCTTAAGATCTATCTTCTTATGCTTGATGGCATAGAACATAAAAGCATCGTCGGAATCCGGACTGTGAGCGATCTTTATGGTTTGAGTCTTCAGCATTAGTAAGTAAGTCTTTTCCAGAAATTATGATGTTCGTAACTGTAATTAAATTCGTATTCGATTTCTTTGGGATCTTTAGGTGTAGGGAACGGAGCCGTACTCTTAATCGCTGCTAAACAACTATCATCAAACTGAGCGATGCCAGAGCTTTTAATTAGTTTTAGATCTTCTACTTCACCATCTTTTGTTATATCAAATTTAACTGTAGCTTGTAGAGTTTTAAGTTCTTTCTTTTTAAAGCGTTTGTAGATGTCCTTTGGGTATTGTTTAGGAGTAGGACTGACCCAGCGATGCTCAATAATAGTAGAAATCGTTTTCATATAATGACGATCTTCGATATTAGGTTCAGAACCATCTGCTGTCGTGGCTTCATTGATCTTTAATTCTTGAGTATATTTCACAGCTAAAACTGGTGCTGTAAGCAATACAAGGTTCAAAAATAAAACGATCAGTATGCTTTGCATGGGAATACCAATTATAGCAAGGATTGGGATCTTAACTAGGCTATAGTTGATGCTGCATTGAAATTCGCTAACTGATTGAGTTGTGGCTCATATAATTGATTTATGAATTGTGGATATAATCCATAAACTAAAGACAAGCCTAATAACACTCCCAGTACTACTAATTCTGATCTTCTTGCATCGGTAAGCTTTAACCATTTGTCTTGAATATTTCCGTAGAATACACGTTGATTCAACCAAAGCATATAAGCTGCGGTGAGTATCACTCCTAGAGCTGCTACTGCCGCAGAAGCTCTGATTGGATTGAACATACTGTTAAACGCGTCAGTGCTGAATACTCCATAGAATACTAGTGACTCACCAACGAAACCTGATAAACCAGGTAGCGCTAAATTCGCCATGGCTGCAAATACAAATAAATAAAAAGTTTGCGGCATTACTTTTGCTAATCCACCAAACTCAGATATATCTCTGGTATGTGCTCTTTCATAAATCATACCGACTATCATAAACAGAGCAGCTGAGATTAACCCGTGAGAGAACATTTGGAACACTGCTCCGCTGTAACCTGCTGTGTTTAGAGTTGCCATGCCAAGCAAAATGAAACCCATATGTGAGACTGAAGAGTATGCGATAACTTTTTTTAGATCCTTCTGTATGAGTGCGGTGTAAGCTGCATAAATAATGTTTGCTGCTCCTAAGATCGCAAAAGCTGTAGCTAAATTAGTTACTACTGCTGGGAAGAAATCCAATCCAAATCTGATTAAACCATAGCAACCCATCTTCAATAATATCCCTGCAAGTAGCATAGATACTGGAGTTGGTGCTTCTACGTGAGCGTCTGGTAACCAAGTATGGAATGGAATAGAAGGTAATTTTACTAAGAAGCAAAGTGCAATTAGTAAGAATATAGTTGTTTGTAATTTGATGTCTAAACCTTGAGCTAATTTAGCAACTTCTACCATATCGAAACTCACAAACCCAGTAATAGTGAGCAAGTAGAATAATCCGATTAATAATGCTATTCCGGCTGCAAACGTATAAAGTAAAAATTTCATCGAAGCATAGTTACGGTTCTTCGAGCCCCAAATAACTATTAGCAAGTACATCGGCACCAATTCTAGTTCCCAAGCAAGGAAGAACAAGAATAAATCTTTTGCCATGAACACTGCCATTACTGCTACTGCAAGGAAATTGATTAATGAGTAATAAAGTCTTGGTTGTTTTTTCTTGGCGATAGGTTCACTGGCGATGATAACGCAAGGCATTAGTATGCCCATCAATAGAACCATTGAGAATGCTAAGCCATCAACTCCAAGCGCAAACTTGATCTTGCCCATCCATTCGTAGCTTTCTACTAACTGTAGGTGAGTGTTGCTTGAATTGAATAAACAAAAATATTGTTTGATTGTTATACCTAACACTAAGATACTGCTGAATAGCGATATATTGCGCGCTCTGGCTTCGTCCATTGGGAAACAGGCGATAATAATTCCTGCTAGGCTGAACAACGCCAAAATCGTACTAAGAGAATGAGTGTGTAGGTATTCCATAACTATTTGCAATATATCAGAATATAGCTAAATCGCCTAGTACTTAAGCTATACATATTCGGACCCGCTGAAAAACGAAGTTTTTCTAGTCGGGTCTATGAAAAAAGATCGGAACCGCGCTGAGCGCGTGTTTCGTTAGAGAGAGTGTAGTAGATTTCCGCCTTTATACTTAAATAAGCTTGTGATTTCCTCTTCTATGATAATATTTTTCTGCTTTGTTACCATTGCATTTAGCATTTTAGGCTAATGTTTTGGTAATAGACTAGTGGTCAGATAGCTCAGTTGCCTGTGAGAGCCGAAGGCTCGAACGAAAAAACAAGAGACAGAGGATAAGTCCTCTGCGATCTGTGAAACAAACCAAGGTCAGATAGCTCAGTTGCCTGTGAGAGCCGAAGGCTCGAACGAAAAAACAAGAGACAGAGGACAAGTCCTCTGCGATCTGTGAAACAAACCAAGGTCAGATAGCTCAGTTGGTAGAGCAGAGGACTGAAAATCCTCGTGTCGGCAGTTCAATTCTGCCTCTGACCACCACTTTT